>Ga0325405_1000009_pt1 | contig 169260 bp, 90 predicted proteins | sample PopdelMetagenome_21_FD_205663 | JGI IMG/M metagenome (GOLD analysis project Ga0325405, IMG submission 205663) | Populus deltoides microbial communities from Bellville, Georgia, United States - Xylem-Control-R2 | ecosystem: Host-associated > Plants > Phyllosphere > Stem > Wood/Secondary xylem...
AATGTTGAATTTACCGTAGAATTAGTAATTGAATATGTTGGAATAATTATTAGTTTTACTCTATTATTGCATGCTTTGTGTTTAATTTTTTCCATTTATTTTGATTGTTATTCTAGATTTTTTTTTTTGTTTATTGTTTTGTTGTATTGGCATACTTATTGAATCTTTACTTGAATTGTAATTCTTAATGTTGAATTTACCTTAAGATTAGTAATTGAATATGTTGGAATAATTAGTATAGATTGGGTAAATTGGTTGTGGCTATTGTTAATATGTGTAGGTTTGTGGATTTGGGTAGTATCCGGTATAGGGGAGGTGCTGTCGAATTTTTTTTTACATTTGAATTTAATTATATAATTATTTGTATCAAATTGTGTAGATGCGTGGAACGAAAACCAGAGCTGGTCGCTCAGGTGCGGTCGCAGCTAATTCGTCTAGCAGCGAGGATGAGCCTCTCAAGAAGAGGCACCTACACCACCTGTGCCGTCAAGCGATGCTGCCTCTTCCAGCGGTACTTCACAGCGCAGAGGCAGCGTGCCTTCGCAGCGGAATCAATTTACCCACAAGTACGAGGCACAGTGGAAGGACGACCTTTCAATGTAAGTTTGTTAAGGTTTTAGTTTTTTTTAAAAAAATTACAACATAATTTATGAAGTAATCACTATTGAATTTATTTCATTTATTTTCAAGTTCACAAACATTGAAGCCGCCCGAGTAATATCATCGGCGTTTAAATCATCGATGGAGATTCCATTGTTTCAATGGAGTCAGATATCCAAGCATCCTGAATGAATGCCTAAAATCAATGCATGGTTTAACAGGTTTGAGGTTGGTATTAATTTATAATTTTCAGCTTATTAATATAATTGTAAATAAATTTTTATTTTTATTTAAACTTGTTTATTTATACACTGCACAAATTCTGCTGGGACATTGAGCATAACACTATTGTGCAGAGGGTGTGGGAAAATCACGCGGCAACTAGGTAAGATCGAAAACAATACAGGATTTTTTTAGACAAAAATTTATGTTTCGAAATGTAATTTTTGGTTGCATGAAGTAGGTTGTGTGATTTTTGGTATGAAGCACAGAAAAAGGCAAAAAAAACCGCGAGGGATAGGGGTTTCCAAGGCTGGAACGATGTTCCGGTTTGGAGGGATTTCAAACCAATATACATCCCAGAAGATATATGGCCGCACTATCTTGAGCATGTGACGTCTGAGCGGTTCACACGACGCTCACATTCCGGTGCTGGCAATCGGAATCGGCCAATTCATGGCTGGGTGACAACGCACACTGGCAGCTCCGTTCCGTTTGCTGCACATGCGAAACAGATGGTAAGATTAATTTAAATGAAATATATCGTTAAATTCAGTTGTTGTTAATATATCTTTTTTCATTATAGGCTGCGTCTCTTGGATGTGAGCCGAGCCCGATGGAGCTGTTTGTGGAGACGCACGTGCAGAAGGGGGCGCAACAGTTCGTTGATAACCATGCTCAGCATTTCGTGGTATGTTTGTTCAACCATTTTATTTTGTAAGTTATTATGTAAGTTATTATGTTTATTGTATTGAATATGATGATTACTTTTATTTTTTATTTTCAGGAGACCTATAGTAATCAGTTGAGGGAGAGATACGGGGACGATACTTTGACCCATCTGGAATTCGATCCGGATTTGTGGATGGAGATTGGCTCGTCAGGTGGACCCGATAAAAATCGGGTTTACGGGCTCTCCAACACTATGGCCGACAACTTGCGGTCGACCCGTAGTGTTTCAACCGTTGGAAGCTCCCAATCAATATTGAGCTCCCAATCTAAGGAGTTCGTGGCTTTGTAGCAACTCACCGAGAAATACGATAACCTACAAGCGGAGTACGCACAACTCAAAACGTCTCATGCACAACAAATAGCGGAACAAAGAGCAGAGTCTGAGCAACTCAAAGCGTCTCAAGCACAACAAAAGGCGGAGTATGAAGCGGCTCATGAACAATAAAAAGCGGCTTATGAACAGCTTCCCGAAATGATTATGAAATTGTCAAATAGCGGAACATGTGCGCCTAATCTTTTTTGGCCGTATAACCACCAGCCTCTGCCAGGATCTCCTCCTCTTCCTCCAGCTCCATCATCTTTATATTAATTTGTAATCAACATTATTTACCTTCAAAACTTCATTTAATATTTTTCTTGAAACATATTCAGTTTGTAATGAATATTATTTAACTTTGTTTTTTTATGTTTAATATAAATTTTATTTGTATAATTGGTTTGTATTACAATTAATTTATATAGTTTTATATTATATATCCTAAATAATTTTTTAAAAACAAATTAAGAAAAAAACTATTACCAAGGATTTTACCGACGGATGAATTCGGTCGGTATTTTAAACACTCACCGACAGACTTACTGACGGAATTAATCCGTCAGCATTTAACAGTAGCTTCCACAATTACCGATGAATTTACAGACGGACATATTCTGTTGGTATTTCATACACTCACCGACAGATTTACCGACAGTTATTTTCCATCGGTCAATCACAATATACCGACGGAATAAAAATCCATTAGTATATTTCAAGCGGGAATCTTTTTTTTTGCGCGCAAATTCCGTCTGTAAAACCATCAGCAAATGGTTTTTTAGTTTTTCCGACCGATATAGCGACGGAATGGGGAATCACCGACGAAGGGAAAGTTGACGGACGTAATCCGTCGGTAAAAAAATCACTGACGAACTTCTAATCACACACCGACAGAATTTTTCCATCGGTAAAACTATGAAATCTTGTAGTGGGATTCAATCATTGTTTTCTCGTGCTCTCTGCAATTAAGTTACATATAGCAGCAGTGGCTTACTAAATAATGTTAAAATTTGTTGCTGATAAAACTCAGTATGGAATTCGCAACAGATAATTTCAAATGTAAATAATAGATGTTAATTTTTTAGCAACGGATTATCAATTGTTGATTTGTTTAGTAACAAACTATCCATTGCTGAAATTTGATTGCTGAATGTGTAAATCAGTAACGGATATTCCATTGCTAATGATAATTGTTGTTGTTGATTCGTTGCTGATTAGCAATGAAAAATTTGTTGCTAATCCGTTGCTGATTTATCAAATGACTATTTTATAAAACATGAATTTTTTAAATTATTTTTCCCATCTGTTGATTTTTTTTAATTATTTGTGGCTATTTCAAAATTTATAGATAAATATATAAAGAACATAAATTAATACTAGAAATTATTTTATCAAAAATAGTAAGTCAAATAAAAATAAATTTCATAATAAATTTCTAAATCTCGTTAAACTTACATCGAAATAGATACATCACAATTTAATAAATATGTTCCATCATAAAGGTGGTGGTGGAAACGAACCAAAACAATGCTAACCATCATAAGGTGGGACCGGTATATGGTGGTCGAGGCCTAGATCGATATATTGGATTAGATAGGAGATACATAGGTGTCGTCATCTGTGGAGCCACATGTGACGACATAGATGAAGCCATAGGTGTCGACATACCTTGGTCCATATTTGATGCCCAAGCTTGGTATCTCATATTACTAAGAAATTTTTTGATTGAAATCATCTCCTATTGTAGTGATAAAATATGTTCATCTCTTTCCTTTATTTTCTCTTTCAATGCCTGAAATGATGAGCTAGGAGGTGTTGACTCCATCGTATAGGATTGTGATGAAGCACTCATACTAACAATGGATTTCGGCATACCAAGTGTACCATATATTCTACCCTTTGTAACTCCTCCTATAGCCACACACCTAGCTGCTCTATCAAATAAAGGATGATTTAATTTCCCGATCAGTTCTATATCTTAAAATCATTCTCTTTTTTTTTTTGTAATTCTCCTACAATAAAATTAAATATAATAATAAATTAATTTTAATTTTAAATAATAATTAAATTACATAAAAAAGTACTTACAACAACTTTTTTAGACTTGTTATCTACGAAGGTTTCAGGCTTCTTAGCACTCTGATGCAACACCGAGAACACATCATCCCATAGAGGTTCTTTCCACCTGCTTTTTCTTGCTATCAACAAACAAACAATATTAGACAATATAAATATAAAAATTTGAAGTCCATTATAAAAAATATAAACAATCTTCACCATGCTAACTCGATATAATGCAAATGACACCATACCTCTAGAATGAGTGCTTAATTTACCATTTGTTTTAGTTAACCAATTATTTCTTGCAGATTTTGATCTCCTTTGAAATTCAGGGGTGAACCAAATTTCTTTAATCATTTGATTTCAATCGTCATTGTTTATCCAAACTTGACCTTTATTAATGCAATCCATAATATTTGTGGTTTTTCTATTTGACATAGCTCTCTTACGAGCTCGTGTCAACTGCTGGTTCAAAGCAATTCTTGTCTTATCTTCCCAAATCTTACGAAAAATTGGTTCATCATCCTCAGAAAATATATATTTTTTCTAAAAAAAAAAAACAAAAACAAAACTCAACATAGTTGTCAACTAGCCTATATAATTATAATCACACATTCAGTAGTAAAAAAGATGAACAAAAATATTGTTAAAATAAAAACTTCTTAACTACATCATAAAATTGAATTTAATGTCTTATATTCTGATTATTATAATATTTTTTTGGTATATACCTTACCATTTCTTAATAAATTCTTAAAATAGAATTAATTTACATATTCTAACCTAATTGATGTCGTTAGAGATGCGAAAACAATTATATATTAATTTATATTTTCAATCAATGAAATGGTCAAACAAACTAAATGCCTTCGCTGGAAATTCCTTTAATTGTATCTAAGAGGTTTGTACTTCATTTTGGTCTTCACTTCTATAAAAAAAACTATTTTTACTACATTAATACTCCTTAAATCTAACATATGGTGTGCATAGAAAATAAGAATGTAACATCCTCAAATATAATGTCCTGAAATCTCAAACATTTCATTACTAATATCAAGTATTGAATAATATATCTAAGATTATGAATTTTTTTTTGAAAATTTCAGCAGAGTTTTCTTTTTTTTTTGTTGGTACCAAGTTATGGACAACACTTCTATTATATGTCATTACAACTTCCATCTTGATCTAATCATCCTGGATCACATCTCATTCATTAAACAATCTTTGAACTCTTAATTATACTTATCAATATATTCAAGTCTCATAATATCAATTAATAAGTCAACATAAAAGTATTACTAAAACAATTTAAAAGATAATCAATTTCATCACTACAAGTTCATCAATTTAAAAATGTATAATCTCATACCTTAAACTCTTTAAAGAGTTCATCCCTATAAGTTGAATCAACTTTTTCCCAATTGTGCCATGATCCTTTAAAATTTGACCTTAAAATAAGTCCGATCTGGAGAAGGAATAGAAAGGGAGATATGGGTTAATTAGGTTTCTGGAGAAGGTATAAAAAGGGACATATGGGTTCTTCCGGAGAATGAAGGAATTTTTCTTGTGTGAGGTTCTCTTTTATTTTCAAGGTATAGAAGGACCAATAACACGTAATTATTAATTATTGTTTTTTTATAAAAGTCAAAATTTAATCTTTCTTCTAAACTCAGAGTCTACCAATACTCTTAATGAGGGGTTTTCCACTTCTAAAGGCATCACCGCCTCCATTCCATATACCGTATACAGGGTGGCTCTTATTGAGGTTCGGATTGCGGTACGGTACGTGTGAAGGGAAAACAGCAACATCCCATGCCAATCCTCGTAGGTGACTACCATCTTCTAAATAATCTTCTTTACATTTTCGTTAGCAGCTTCTACCACACCATTTCATCTTTGGCTTATAGGGCGAGGAATTGGAATTCTTGATTTTTCATTTAGCGCAAAGTTCTATTATCATCTTGCTATTGAAGTTCTGGGCATTATTAATCTTTTCAAGTGGACCATATCGATAGATCAAATCTCTTTTCATAAATTTCTTCACCACTTTTTGCCTCCACGTCATCCAAACATCTCAACAAAGTCCCGTCAGATGATTTCTTATACAAAGTTTCCCCATCAAGATAGAAATCCCTTGCCAACCTCCTTAAAGTCTTTTTGTCGATTGTGGATGCCCCAATGGGATATGTCTGGTTTTGGATGAAATTCTTGATATCATAGTACCAAGGGTTTTCATCTATTTCTCTTTCAACTGAGCAACAATGAGCTGGCTTATTTCTGATATCAATGTGTATCGACTGTACCTTATGCCCAAATTCTATTCTAGCCATAGAAGCTAGCGTGACCAAAGCATCAACAAAATGGTTTCCTTCCCTTCCTAAATGGGTGAACTTTATTTCCTCAAATTCTCTAGCCAATTTAGACAGGTATTCTTGGTAAGGTCTCAACTTCTCGTCCTTGGTTTGCCATTTTCCTTTCACGTTGTAAATAATCAAAATCGAGTCTCCATACATATCTATCTTTCTAATATTCAGCTCTAATGCCACCTCTAAAACGAGAATGCAAGCTTCATACTCCTATGTTGTTATTGCACCCAAACTGCAACTTAACTAAAACTGAATACTACTTTTTATTATGAGAGATTATCATTGCATCAACTCTGTTACCACATACGTTTATAGTACCATCAAAGTACATAGTCCATCAATCTAATTTCCCTTCCTCAACTGAAAACACATCTTCATCAGGAGGTACTACTTATTTTCTCGAAAGCTTCTTCACACTTTTATTCCAAATTCTGAGATTCTTCTTCCTTAATAGTCGAAGATTGGGTCACAAGTCATGGTTAATTGCGGTATAAACCGAGCAATGTAATTCCACTTTCCCAAGAACTTTCTTACATCCTTATCAGCCTTGGGAGTTGGCATAGATTGAATAGCCTTTACTTAACCAGGGTCCACTTCTATCCCTTTGTCACTCATCTTAAATCCCAACAACTTCCTAGATTTTACCCCGAATGAATACCTTGCATGGTTAAGCCTCAACTTGTACTTCCTTGGTCTCAAACAATTCCTTCAATATTTGGACATGATTTTCCCCCTCTCTAGATTTTAGCAATCATGTCATCCATGTATACTTTAATCTTTTTGTGCATCATGACATGACCTTGTAGCAAAAGGTTCCCCATGGTGTTACAAATATCATCTTCTCCTTTGAACCATTTTTATCTGATTATAGCCCGAAAATCCATCCATAAAGGAATTTGACTTCTTCTAGAGAATTGGCGTTCCACTGCTTTTTAATTTATGCTTTTACTTTGATTAAGACATCCGTATTGATTCTTCTCAACTTTTGCTTAACCGGTTTGCATCCTTCTACCAGTAGTACCCTGTGTACTACGGTATCCGTATCTAAGCCAGACATATCCTTATAGGACCAAGTAAAAACATCTATATAATCTCGGAGTAGTCAACTCTTCTCTTTCTTTAGGAATGATCATAGTCCCTATCTTCATCTCTCTCTTGATTTCTTCATTACCCACATTTATGGTTTCCAGTTTATCTTTAGCTGGCCTCCAAGCTTGTTCATGTTGTTCTATTTTTATCCCATTCTTCCTTTTCTACAGCTACTACGTATTCTTTAATGTTTGGCCATTCATTCTCAATGTAAAGTGCAGGTGTTTGTTTTGGAAGATCCACTTTGAAAATGGAAAGTGATGTGTAAAAACATCAAGATGAACTTTTGGAAATGCATGATCTCATTAAAGGGAAAAGGTTGTTTCAAAACATTTGCACGAGAAAACCAATTAGGTGCACAACATCATTCCAAACTCCTTCAATCTCTTTTTGATACTGAGCTTTTGGGTGTGACCTTTCTTTATTTTCCATCATTTTCCTTAGTCAAGTGTTGTGGATTCTAGAAGGGGGACCTATGTTTCTAGGTCTGCATATGCGTGCATAGATGTATAAGAAAATGCATGATATAATGCATGATTGTGATAAGAATGCATTTGTATATTGGGTATGGATGCAGCCTTCTTGTGAACGAATAATAGCCACCACATAATAAACATAGGTTCTCTTGTCACATTGCTTTGATAGGAGTACTGCCTTTCGAGTCGTTTGCTTAAATCATATTCACCAAGAGACAGATTTTGTATAAGAAGATGGGTCAACGCCCTTTTCATTAATATTTGATAAGTTTATTACATTTACAAATAAAAAAGGAAATACAACATGTTAATCCCTTTTCTCCACAAACTTTTTAGCCAAAGGTAAGAAGGCAAAGCCGCGGTTCTCAATCTTCCCTAGAAAGGCATTGGTTTCAGCTAGGCTTCAGCGATAGCGAATGATGTCCCCTCCCACGTTCTGCGCTTTGATTCTAATAATTCGAGCATGTGCAGCAGCTTTGTCTATTTGCTCATTTGTCTTGGTCATCTTTTCTATGAGCAACATATTGGTTCTGTTCAAAGCAGTGTTATTGGCGTCGATTTGATCCTTGTGTTTTTCCATTGCTACTAGCTTCTCGTCTACATACTTCAACTTTTCACGTTCCTTGTCAAGTTTTATCCTCATAACTTTTATCTCATTCTTCTTAACTGTTAACTCTGCTTCAACACCCTCGAAACCTCTCCTTTTACTTTCCTCTTTTGAATCCCCGTCGAACGGCTTTCCAACTCCATATATTTCTTATTCAAATCCTCATACTTCCCAATCCTATCCATCAGTTCGAACTAGACTTGTGCAAATTTTTCTTGGTAATATTCTACACTTCCTTGGCAATCGTTAAAGTCAATCTCCATTGCTTCAAGTTCAGAGCAACTTTACATCCAATCCAAACTCATCCCTCTTAGCTCCTTCTCACTTTTTTCCCTAACAATCTTCTCCTCACCCAGCTTTAACTTAAGCTTTGTTATTCGCGCATCTCTAGATTGTATTTGCTCATCTAGAAATGTTGTCCTTTTATCTTCTTGTAACATCATTTCTTCCAACATTGCCTTGTCTTTTCTGCCTTTGCTCAACTCTATCCGAAGTTTTTCCACTTTTTTTCTCAACTCTTCTTCATTATTAACCCTTTTCCTCTTAATAGGCTATTCTACAGTTTGGGGAGATTTGACTCCTACACAAGGCATGGCTAAAGCTGCTAAGTCTCTCCATCTTGCATATCCTTTACTTGCATTTGGATCCTTTAAACCTTCTATCTCAACCAAAACCAGATGCTTCTAATCTTGTTTGATGATCTCCAAAACTTCTTGTGCAATGGGATCTTTGAACAAACCAAAAAATTGAGCAATTCCCATAGTCCTTGGAACAAACTGCATGCCCCCAAGTTGCCTTACCACCAGGGCAGGAGCATAACTCACATAGCCTGTAATCCCCACCAATGGCACCCAACATCTCTGTCTACAACTCATTAGGACTTTCACTGTCGTTACCCATGGGGCTTTCCACTTGAAATCACTATTAGGCAAACCTTCTAATTTGTCAACCCAACCTTGGTTGTCTAGATCTCCTCATTCTTCTTCTTCTACCAACTTTAGGGGTCTTTGGGTGAACCACCAAAAATTATTGAAGATAGGTTTTTTTGTTTTGATATGGCTAACCATCCAGATATACAACAACTGCGTGCAGCATCTCATTGCTCCTTTTCTGGTCCTCTTACAATGATTAAGCGTCAAGATGGTTTCAGCTAAAATAGCAGCCACTGGATTGATTTGTGTATTCTCATACTCTACATAAGCAGCAGCGGCCTCCAAACTCACTACACCCGTCTGACTTAGGAACAACATAAGGCCAAATATGTCCAAGGCAATCAATCTCTCTTTTTCTAATCCTGACTTCTTTTCTAGTTCAATTTCTAACATCCTCCATTTCAAACCGGTAACATTCTTTTCCAAAAACTTTTTCAAGTTAGAGATTCTGAGCAGTTTTGACAGTTCGGGGATGATCTTGTTAGATCTCAAAGGCAAATAAATCTGATACAAATTGTTTGGAAACTCAGTCAACATCCCATATTCCTCCATAATGGAACATAGGTCTATGTTTCCAAAAGAAAAACACCGGTAGTCTGGATCCTAAAAATGAACTAAGGCTCACACAGCTGGACTTAAAACTTCTACCCTTGTAATTTCCACCAAACATCTGTATTTCCTAAAAAATGCATCCTTATCCACATTTTGAAAGTGAGTCGTTAACTTGTTTACCTCATTCATAATGCAATTCAGGTTCTTGATTGGTGACAGCTTCTTAACATCGCTTCTAAGGCAGTCTCCTTCAGTCAATTGTGACAGTTCACAATTTTTTCATATTCTATAATGGAAAATTTAGCAATGGTGGCCATTTCGTTCACAAGTCTTGCAATTCAAGATGACTTGGGTTTAGACTTGTTTTGATGCAAAAGATATTATGGAGCATACACCCTAAGGATAGGTTCTAGTTCCTTTATGTGAGACATAAGATAAGTTTACTACTTTGTCTCTAAAAAGGGTCTCATACTGTCCCAGTGATCACCCTCGTAAAGGCAATATGGGGGTTCAGCAGATAGTGGGATGGCACATGTACCAATCACTATCAGTCTAAACACTTATCAAAGAGTTGGGGTTTACACAAACTTAAACCTTGACTCAAGTCATAAGGCAAGCTGCTAGTCCCCCACTTAACTTAAAGTTTATTGTGTGTGCCCTCAAAAAGATAATAATAATAAAGTGATGCATGACTATACCATGTATGACAGAATGTGAAGATGCATGCTAGAGCTTTTAAACAAAATATCATTCATAGTACAAAAAAACAACAACACATAGCATAATAAAAAAAAACAATTCCCAAGCTTAGTCCTAAGGCCCCCAGCGGAGTCGCCATCCTGTCGCACCCTCGCGGTAGAGCGCGACGTCATGGCGATCCTCGATTGATTTCGGGTTATTTTGTTTTTTTGTGTAAAAGGGAGTCGCCACCTAGTTTTTTGGTTACTAGGAACCTTAACTAGTTTTTCAGAGATTCTAAGGCAAGGGACTGGTTGCGTAAAGGGAAGGTATTGGCACCCCTAGTACGCCCTACCTAAGGTAAGCTGCTTGGTGTTTGGTTTGCTTTATAATTGCTATCGTGTTGGTGTTTTCTAATCCCATCAGTCTTTTCTAGGTTTGATTCTAACTAAACTTATTAAGATAGAAATTCAAGGAGATTCCATGTGCTTTAAAAGCTCATTTTTCCCTTAGTATTTCAAGAGTTTGCAGCTCGTAAATCGCAAGGAGGAGGGACAAAAATTTAGAAATCTAGGGTGCTTTAAAAGCCTCTTTTTTTTTTCTTAGTGTTTTATACTCTCACAGCTCGTAAACTGTGGAGTAAAAAATTAAAATGTCCTCGATTATAATCAAGGCTTCTTTCAAGGATGTGTGCGGATTTATTATTCCTAGAAAATTATTTTTGATATTTACCACTTCGAGTTTCTTTATCCAAATATTAACAGTGAATAATAACAAATTATTCCTAATAATATTTTGAATATTCGTCTTTTAAGGATTTTTTTATCCAAACATTAGCGGTGAATAATAGATGAATTCCCCTCAAAATAAGATTTTTATATTTTTTGGAATATTGGCCAATACCCTTTGGAGTTTTACAAACATGTTGTAAAATCCAGAAATGCAAGAAAACAAAATTATTTTTTTTGTGTTTAAGAAATCCATGCAAAAACATATTTTCAAAACTTCTAATATTTTTTTGTATATAAAAAAAAGAGCATTCAAAACATGTTAGGGTATTGGCCGTATGCAACGCACAAGAAAAAAAATTTATATATATATATATATTTGTCGCAATTGCATAAAAAACCGGGGTATTCTAAATACTAGATTGGTATATATTTTTAACATAAAAAAATTCAGACTTTAAAATAAATATTCCAGAAAATAAAACTCTTTCTTTTATTCTTTTTTTTTAAAGAATTTGGTAAGGGTGCAGCCCTCTTTTGTGAATGGAGAGCTACTGTTCAAGTGAATTAATTCACTTGAACAGTACAGACACATACATTACAAAGAAAAAGACCACGCTAACAGTGCAAAAACAAGGCAAAAGAAAGCATGCAACAGGTGAATAGAAAAACCAACCTGGAGACGAAGAAACTGCAATGGCATTGGAAGAGTGATGGTTGCTCGATCTGCGTCTGTCCTTCTTCTTATGTTCTGTGTTTGGGTCTGTTTATTGCCTCTTTCTTTACTCTGCGCCTCCGTCACTTTCTCTATTGATTCCTAACTTTCTTTTCCCGTTTCTGCAGTTTTTATTTGCAGAAAACAAATGGATCAAAGGCGTCTTTCTTGTTTTTCTTTTGTTGTCTCTCTCCCATTCTCTATTCTCTCCTCTCTTGTCTTATTTTTCTACTCTCTTTTTCTCCCCTGTTAGGTCATTAGAAGGCTTATATATAGTCTAAATATGTCTCTGTTTAGGAAGGATTCAATGCATTAATCCTAGGACGCAAATCCCTACCGATTTGCAGTAAAAAAACGCAAAAAGGAAACTGCAATATTCTGATTTTGTGTTGGTGCTTTACGTTTGATTTCTTTCCTATTTTAGAGGAGGGTGTGACTCTTTTCTTTCCTTCCATAGGGCCAGCTGCTCCCTTTGAAATTAGACAAGAAAAAACGTGGTTGCAACTCCAAAAATCAGGCATGATGATAAAGGAAAAACATCAGGAATTTGCAGCGAAAAAAAGGAAAGAAATCAGATGGAGGGTGCAGCTGCAAAGTCTCATTTTCCTTATTCAGTGTGCAAAAAATCCTGTCATTTATGATGATTCAGCCCCCCTCTCCAGCTTTCAATATCCTTCTTCAATTCAATCCCTCATTTTAACACTTTTCAATTCAGTCCTTAGTCAAAAAAAAATCCTTCGAATCAGTCCCGCGAACTTGGGCTTTATCCTTCCCGCGGCAAAATTTTCTGCCTTCACATTAGATATTCAAATGTGAATATCTTGAGCTTCTGATACCTAAATCAAGTGATTCAAAAGCCCAAATTCATCTACGCGTCTAGGACTACAATTTTGATGAAGGAGTCGAAGTGAGATAAAATCTTTTTACAGAACAGAAACTGGCAGTAATCTAGTTGGTCAAAAGGGATCTCCGGGTCTAACTCAAAAACTGATGAATGCCAAGAATCCTGATATGACTGAGAGTATGAAGAAACAAAAATCACAAAAACTAGGCCAAAAATAGAGTTTTTTTTAGTGCAGACTCGGGTCAATATCCTTCTCGCGGCAGAATTCTCTACCTTTACGTTAGATATTCAAACAGAAATATCTTGAGTTTCTGATATCAAAATCAAGCGATTCAAAAGCCCAAAATCATCTACGCATCTAGGACTACAACTTTGATGAAGGAGTCGAAATGAGATAAAATCATTTTAGAGAATAGAATCTCGCAGTAATCTAGTTGGTCAAAAAGGTTCTTCATCTAACAATGCTGAGCATCCAAATCTGACTGAAAATTTGCCCTAAGAACAATGATCCCTAGGACCTAATAAAGGTGTAAGTCAATTTTTCAACATGTAATGAGTGACAAAATATACCTAGGATGGTCAGATATCGTACAAAACCGAGTCAGAATCAGAGCCTAAGTTGGAACAAAAAATTGCAACAACAGCAGAACCTTTTTTTTTAGTGCAAATTTTGAGGGATTTATTCAACCTTAAAGACCAGATAAAAAGGAACGAATTTAGCATTATGAAAACTCCTGATCAACCTAAAAAAACCTGATGATTTTGGTAGCAAAGGGGGAGGATAAAAAAGAGCAGAAAACAGCTCAAACAGGGTTCAAAAAAATATTTCTTTCTCCTCCACTTTTGTCAATCTTCTGGCGAACATGAGCTAAACTCCTACACTCCTGTTCAAAACGGGTATACACCATCTTCAACACGTGGGGTCCAAAATTAAGTAACAACATATATATATATATATAATGACCCTCCTTTTTAGTAGTTAGTAGTATACAAAGGAAATTCCTATAAAACAGGAGTTCCGGACACTAAGCCCACACATGAACTCTAGAAGATAAAGAAAAAAAAAACGTAAATATAAGCAAAACACTGCGTAGTGAAAATTTAAATGTGCAATGGTCATCTCCTCTCTTTCAATTTGAAATCAATCCCAAAGATCATTCTACTCGCAACAATCATACCGCAAAACCACTCCTTACAAAGTACAAAGAACAAAACTAAATGTAATACAAAGATCTTGCCAAAGGATATGTACATGTAGTGCAAGATTTCGTGAGATATTTTAACACCATGCTTACATTAATTAGAAATTTTAATATCGTTGGAGAAAATTCTTAATTCAATGGGGATACTTTACAAGAATTGTGAGATTCATGAGCAAGATCTTACTCATATATAGACCTAAATTTATTAGATAGACCAAATTCATACGCTAGATACTCAAATTATTATAAGGTTCTCATGAATGACATCTATCTCATTGCGAGTATAATATATAACATGAAACAAGTTGAGGTAATAATTTCTTTATGAATGGAAACAAATTCCTGAGATCTTGGCGATGTAACCTTGAACCCTAGGGTTAGCAGTACTGAGCGCAAGAGAAGCAAGAAAAGAAGCATAACTCCATTGCAACAGAGCTTCATCCACAGCTCCATAATCTCTAAGTTTATTAGTTATACAAAGAAGTTCCTGTGCCAATTTCTCTGCCACCACATCATCAGCCTCTTCAAAACCAGCACTCCGCGGCCTCTGCTTCTCCAACTGCCACCTACAATTCCCAACAGTTTGCATCAGCACTCAAACAATTACTCGTGCCCTAATGGAAGTAACCTAATGACACGTGAAGTCCACGTTGATGAAGAATCATCTGAGCCTTGAGGGTTTTGCACAGATTGGTATAGAAGGCTTAGTGTACGTGCAAATGCGGAAGAAAGAGCCATCCGATTGACTTCTGCAAGTTCCATATGGCCATCTCTGAAGTTTCCATCCATGATCTTGACAGTCATTGCCATTGCAAATTGCTATTTTCTTGACGTGGCTGGTATCTCATTCATCAATGTAAGTACCTGCCCCATATAAAAATCTAACAGCAAATAACAATGTTGTGCATATAATTGAAATGCTATGACAAAATGTACATGATCTTCAATATTTTGTATGAATCATGTCCAAAGATACGTGACATTAACTTTTTAGGGTTGGAACTCAGTCCATATCCTTATTTATTTTCTAGATATTTTAGGATTTTATATCGAACTCGACAAAAGTTGACGGCACTTGAACTTAAAACATGCCGCCGAATATATATATATATATATATTAGTTTGGTGCCCCTCCTCCATATTAATTTACATATTTTCCTGTACAAGGGACAGACAGAACGTGTTTGAAGGCCGTCTCGGAGAAATTCGAGGTGGGAATTTTGAGCCTAAAGGCTGTTTATTTTACGAGAGTTGGTGTCTCGTTCTGTTGCGTGGCAATAGTTCTAATAGGAAAGGTTGCATGCAAACCACTTGGCAATTATGTGCAAAACGCAAAATATCTCATTCGATTTTTCATATAAAACAACAATTTTAAAAAGTTGGATGTAATAAAAAAAAATTTTATTATTTGCTTTGCATGTGAAAGAAACATAATGAATTTATTGATGTGAGTGGTAATTGAACCATGAATATCCTTATTCTGGTTCTTGGCACCGAACTGTGATCGAAACACTTAGACATCACACACTAGATATAAGCTTTCCAATTAGCCTCCAAGACGTGTGGATATTTAAAATCCCTCAAAAGGACTGTGTCTCCCTAGCTTGAAAGATCTATTTCTTTATATATATATATATATATATATATATATATATATATATATATATATATATATATATATATATATATATTATAACTTTAAAAAATAACTTAGAGTTGATTACCAAACACATATAATGTGAATTCACTTGATTATTTAATCAAAGCTGGCCAAATATAATAATACAGTTTTGTAACTAGAATACAAAGTGTTGAACTACGTGGAGACATGAAGAACTCAAGAGGCCAAAAAGATGGACCATACTAGAAACCATGCTTGAGCTTGAAGGGGTCCCATTGACTTGTTTCTTGTCTCGATTTCAGAAGACACTGCCATAAATTTCATGAATGCCTTATCAAATGGATAAACTATTCATTATTTATTGGACATTGACAGCTATCGTTCGTTAACAGGTGAGATGGTATTGGTAGATATTGTGCACGTTCAATGGACCGACCAAGACTTGCATCATGGTAATTTCATTATGTTCTATTACTTTATTTAGAGGGAAAAAAACCGAAAAATCAAGAAAATAAAAAAAAATTAACTGAATTAAATAATTACAAAAAAAAAATTATTTTGGTTTGGTTTTGATTTTAAAAGTTGAAAACCAATTGAACCAAACCGAGTCAAGTCGGTTCAACAACGTTGAATCAAGTTGGAATTTTCATTGTATTCCAACGTTCAATGGCCTCCATGAGTTCCTGCTTTCTTCCATGAGCCGATCTTGAGTCTTTTAAAAAAAAATAAAAGTTTCGATTTGGTTATTTTTTTAAGTAAAAACCAAAATGAACCGAAAATATTTACCCCTAACTTTTTAATATAATCTATGTTTTATATTTTGGACGGAAAACACTTTCTGGAAGTTGTGAAAAAATTAAAAATATCATATTATTTACTGATCATATCAAATTTGGTCCTCAAACTTTTAATTACTATATATATATATATATATATATATATATATATATATATATATATATAATTTTGGATATTTGTTTTTCAATTTCATCCCTTAGAATTTAATTTTTATATTTAATTTTGGTCCTTAATTTTATAATTATTATTTGCTTTTTCCTTATCATTTTTTTAATTGAAATTTTTTAATTATCAAATTTGACTCTCATTCTTTTGATTGTTACTTATTTTATTTCAAATGATTTATGAAATGTTAATTATTGTTATTTTAATTTTTTTATCTTTCATCTTTCAATTTTTTTATTTTTTAGATTTACTCTTTATTATTTTTATTATTATTTATTTTATTTGAGATAATTTATGAAATTATATTTCTTTTTCAATTTCATTCTCATTCAACTTTTTAATTTATAAGATTTGTTCCCCATTATTTTAATAAACTTGAAAAAAAATAAAACATTAATAAGTTATTTTTCAGCTCATTTTCTATAACATAACCAAACATTGGAAAGTGTTTTCCAACTTATTTTTCATTACACTATCAAACATCGGAAAATAATTCACTTTTCCGGAATTTATTTTCCCGGAATTCCCTTTCCAAAAAAAAATTATTTCCCAGCAAACAAACGGAGCCTAAAGTAAAAGCTAAAATAAAAACAAATCAAGAATACATTACAAACACGTTAATAATTTACTGTAGATCTTCACAATATAATTATTATTTCTCCCTTCACAATTTAAACCGTATAAAGCAAAATTATCTTCTTACAAAACTTATTTGTCATTACAAGATTGAATGGAGTGGAACTATCTTTTAACATTTTATTTACATAGTGTAATGTTTAGAATAACTTTAAAAGTTAAATTTCATTAACTTTTTAGGCTAGAACATTTTTGGTTTTTTATCTTTCTTATTAAGATATCCCTAAAAGCAAAAAAATCTATAGCTTATGTCAAGATAATTTTTTGTCCTTTTGTCATGGATTTCTCATTAATATCATATAGGGCTAGGGGTGTTTAGATCTTTTGATAAATTATTTTTTTAAAAGAGAAAAGTTATTAATGTGTGTTACGTATGTACCAGCATGTGGGAAACATCTGCATCATTTGAGTGATGCGTGTGGTGCTTTTTAATAGCAAAAAACGAGCAAGCATCGTCTCTATCGATTGTGCACATGAAGGTGCATCAACGGGGGCAACGCATGTAAGGCTTCTCGAGATGGTTAGGCTGCAATTGAATTTTTATTCTCCCCCTTCTTTTTCTCTCTCTTACCTTAAAAAAAAAACATGACAACCCAACCAAAATTAAGAAATTATCCTTTTTTTTTCTTCTTATTTAAGTTTTGGCTCTTATTCTTTTTATTGCCATTTATTATTTTGAATCCTTTTTTTATCATTTTCTTTTTCCATTCTATCTTTAAGCATTTTGTCTTATTTGGTATTTATATAAAATTTTATCATTATTCTTTTAATTGTTATTTTTTAATTGTTTTTCAATTTTATTCCTTATCATTTGATTTAATTTAATTTTTATATCAGATTTGACTCTTGTTCTTTTAATTATTTTTTTATGTCTTGGTTATTTTTTTAATTTTTTTTCTTTTTAATTCCATCATTGAATATTTGATTTGTTTATAATTGGATTTCATTAATTTAGTGTTGTGATCTCAATCATATGATTTGAGTCATAGGTATAAAATTTTAAACTAGATTGATATCATTTTTTTTATGTTATTTTTTTATCAATTTTATCATTCAACATTGGATTTATTGAATATTAAACATCTTTATTTTTTTTTCATTTTCTTCCTATGACGATAACTCGACCTTGCAGTCTAGGGCACACATTTGCCATGTTAGCTCAAATTTGCTCGAGGCTTTTACATCATTTTATTTTTATATGTCAAATTTGTTCCTTATTTTTTAAATTATTTTTTTATCATTTAAATTTTTTTTTTATTTTTAGCCTTTAGCATTGGATTGTTGAGAATTGAGCTTCATTATTGTTTTTTATGTGGTCAACCCCATTTCATGACATGGTTCGCGGGTATGAGATGTTAGCCCATGTTGATATCAGTTTTTTTTATTAATTTTTTTATTACACTTATTTTCTTTCTAGATTTTAGCCCTAGACTTTGAGTTTATTAAATATTGAGTTTCTTTATTTTTGTTTCTATATTCTTTCTATGAAAATATCGCAACCTCATGATCCAGGTCACTAGTTTATCATGTTAACTTAGATTGGATCATGGTTTTTTTTTCATTTTTCAATTTTTTTTTATCTTTATCCTTTAACTTTAAGGTTTATAACTTGAGGCACATAATTTTCTTTTATTTTAAAACATACTTGCAATGCTTTAATATTATATTTTAGGTTACTAAAGAAATCAACTCAACCCACAGTGAAATACAAGTCATTTATCTAGTTGAAATCAAAGTGGGGAGATTTCATAACATAAAACAAGAGAACTTGAAAAAATACAAGTCATTTATCTAGTTGAAATCAAAGTGGGGAGATTTCATAACATAAAACAAGAGAACTTGAATGGTTTCACCGTGTACTTTTAGCTTTGCACTAAATGATAATAACATTATCCAATAATAAATATAAAGGAAAAGGACAATAATAAATATGAGGGAAAATGACATATTTGTGCCCCTTACATTTATGTGATTCTTAACAAATACCATTTTAAGACATATAAGTCCTAGTTTTATTATTTTTAAAGTAGAAAGCTAAAAAAGAGTAATATCAAGGACTCAATTGAACCTTTTTTTTCTTAGAATCTTATTATCCTTTGCCACAAATGATAACGAGTTGACTTGTTATAGGCCAAAAGTGAACTACTATGGAAAATTATAATTAAATTAAAATTAAAATTAACAAAAGCTAATTTAGGAGGGAAAAACATTGTTAATTATAACAATGTAATGATGATTTTGCCCTTCCTTTAAAAAAATCTTTAAATTGACTATTAGAGGTAATGTAGTCTTTTCACAAGGTCCACTAGTCATTATCAAATTGATCAGAAATAACTTGGTCATTTCATATTTTTAAAGTGCAATAAAATGACTGCAATACCTTTAAAAGCAAATATTCTAAAACTAGCATTTGAGGGCTTTTTTGAATTTTCAACCTAGTTTTTTTTAGTTATAATTAAGTTGAATGGGGGTAATTTGGTATTTCAATAAATATAAAATATAATAATAAAAAACATGGTTGGCATATAGGAGGTTCTCACGGTGTTCTAGCGGCGCATACGGCGTATCCCAATAACAAAACATTTCCTTCTACGGTGTTTATTGAATCATCGTGATATCTTCTCCTTATTGGGGCCGCGTAAAGCAACAGTAGTGGGGCGGTTTGTTAACAATAATGCTTTTTTTTTATTTTTCTCTTTTCTCCCTCCTCTCCTTGAAATTCATGTTAAGCATTCAAAATTTCAGACTTGTCCTCTTACTTATTGAGACTTCAACTTTGGTCCGTATTCTTTTGATTTTTTATTTTTAATTTTTGTTCTTTGTTCTTTTGTAAAATTTTGATTTGTTTTCAATTTCATCATTCAATCCTAATTTGTGATAAGCTATTTTTTTTTAATTTGATCCTTATTCTTTTAATTGTTTTGTGGTCCTTTTTGTTAAATTGACTTATCTTTTCAATTTCACCCTTCAATAAAAAAATTGTAGTTGTTTTCTAATTTTTTTTTATTTCAATCTAGTTCTTCATTGTTTAATTGTTATGTCTATTTTGGATTCTTTTGTATAATTGATTTTCTTTTTACAATTTCATTCTTCAATATTTGATTGGTTGGGAATTAGACATCATGGTTTTTTTTAAGATAGGGTGCTTTTGATCTAATTATCCGGATCACGAGTTTGAGAAGTTAAAGTGGGTTGATATTTTTTTACTTATTTTTTTAATTTCATCATTCGACATTGTTTTCCTCTTAAAAAAAATAGGCATTGTAATTTTTCTTCATTTTCTTTTCTATTAAGTTATCATAATCTCATAATTTATGCCAAGAGTTTGGCGGGTTAACCCATGTTGACTTAGTCTATATTACCCGGGTTATAGATTTGTCATGCTAACTTGAGTTGACTTATGCCAATTTTCTTTGTTCTATTTTCACCTAATTTTATCATTTTGTATTTAATTGGTTGATAATTGAGCTATAACGTTTTTCACCTTTTTTTAAAAAACTTTTCTTCAAATTATCGTGATAATGTTTTTCGATCCATTTGTTGCCATTGCCTATTTGTTTTATCATCTAATTAAAATAAAATCAATTTATTTAACCCAGTTGGGTCTATAACTCGTGTCACATATTTTTCTTTCTTCTTTAAAATGTTTCCATCACCTGAACATCATTTTAAGCAATAATAATAATAATAATAATAATAATAATAATATGGCCATGTGGTGCAGTGCAAGTCTACATCTAGTTAAAAATTGAAAAGCATTATACAATCATTGTGTATTAAAAGGCAAAACACCATATATTCATACAATGTTGCTTCATTGTTTTTTGTTTTACACCTTTTTTTTATCTTTTTTTTTATTTTATCCTTTAATGTTGTGTTGATTAGGATTTAGGATTGATAATTTATTTTGATTCACTTTTTATATGCTTAGCGCTATCTTAGAAAAACATCCTCACATTGTGTTAGTGCTAATTTTCACAAAATATATATATATATATATATATATATATATATATATATATATATATATATTTGATTTTATTATTTGCAAGAGATTAAAAATGAGGGGATCAAAATTGAAAAAAACAATATGAGGCATTTAAAAAAAAAAAACATATGGTTTTAGCTTTGGTCATCTTTATTTTTTTTATGCCTTTGATCATCAATTTTTTTTTCTTTTCAATTTGATGCTTCAATGTTGTGTTTATTGAGGTTTGAGGTTAATAATTTGTTTCATTTTTTTTCGTTATCTCGATTTTAAAAAAGTCTCACTATTAGGTTGATGCTCAATTTCTTGAAAATGAATCTAATTTTATTATTTAAGAAAAGTAAAAAAAATCAAGGGACCACAATTAAAAAAAATAAAAAAGGATCTTTTATTAAAAAAAATTATGTTAGCACCTTTGTGTCTTAGGACTTTGTTTAATTTTCTTTGTGGTCTATTTAGTTTGGGAATTGAGAGGTTTTGTTCTAAATTTTATTTTGTTCATATTTAGGCCTTGTGATTGTGACAGAAAAGGGAAAGTTGCTGAAAACACAAAAAAAAAGAAGAGAAAGTTAGAGAATGATCAATTTCTGTTAACCGGTCCCATTTGACAATGAGAGTTCTTTTTAGATCTTTTTTATTTATTTATCTTGTTGAAAAAAAGTAGATCACATAAAAAAATGGATTAAAATGATTTTTCATTTTTAACTGATTAAATGCTAATTTAAGATTAAAAAAATAAATTTATTGAGATCCCTAGGATGTTTCTTAGATGTTTTTAATTGAAAACTATTTGAACTTGGTTTTTTTTTTTTTTACCTATAAGTCCGAAGCTTGACTTTCCAGCCACTTGTGGTGGTCAGAATCTATAAAAACATACAACATATCACCTACTATATATGTTTTCAAAAAACAAAGGGTGGATGATAAAAAAGAAAATAAATAAAGAAGGTCGAGGCGTATTGGACCATGTAGTTCAGTCCATTTAGCCTTTTTTTTTTGTTTTTTTCCTTTGATTTTTCCCAATATCATCATTCATTTTTGAATATTTATTGACTTTTTTTCAATTTCATCCTTCAACTTTCGATTGATTTTGAATTGACATTCATAATTTATTTTGGTTTGCTTTTTATATATTTATTGCGGTCTCAAACAAACACCATGATTTTTCCCAACATCAAGTTAGTGGTTGATTTTACAAACATTTATTTTTGTTATCATATAATTAGATAAAAAGTAGTTTAAATTTTTTTATATTAAAAGTGGAGTCCATAACCCGGGTAGTGGGTTTAGTGGGTTAAGCCGCAAAACTCAGGTCAATCTAATATATTGACGTATCAATATTTTTTTTAAAAAAATATATTATCTTGAAATTTTTTAAAAAAGTTAAATTACACTTTTTACTGGTTATTTGGGTCACTTTAAACTCATTAGGTCAATTGAATCATTCCGGGATAACTCTTATACAATTTAATTTAAAACCTAGACTAAGAAATGAGTTTGATGAGAAGATTTTAAAATTGATTTAAGCCAAATTTAATGGCACTGCCTAGAAATTCTTTACAACTTTGACATTTTTTTAAGTTTAATTTTTTCCCCAACCAATTATGTAATGTGAGTTAATTATCTAGTTACTGTCATTTTTCAGATAAAAACTGAAGTCTAACCCTCCAACTATCAATTTATCACTTTTCTTGACAATTTTGTAATTCCCCAATAATCTAACTATAGGCAATGTAAATATACGAGCTTATGTCACACATTCTTGTTTTTATACATTTGCTTGCATTTCACTGTGGATCAGACTATTCTTTTTCTAAACTTAAAAAAATGTTAAGAGTAGTTTGATCTTGAAACCTGTCAATCTAACTCGAGTTTTGAATTAAATCACGTGGGAGTTTTTTTTGCAGTGTCATTAAATCCAATCAAGCGGTTTGATCTTGAAACCTGCCAACCTGACTCGAGTTTTGAATTAAATCACGTGGGAGTTGATCCAAAGTGAATCATTCAATTTAATGGGTCTAAATACAACTTGGATGACGGGTAAAAACATGATATATCTTTTAGAAAAACTTTAAGATAATAATTTTTTTAAAATTTTGAGACGATACCAAATGAAATCGACCTCGGTCGCCTTGTAACCTAGGTCATGGACTTCAATGAGTTTAATAAATTTGTTGTTTTTGTAACTTATTTTTATTTAATTTTATGATAACATTAGATACTTGCAAAATTGAGCATTAACCCTAAAAAAAATATTTATTTGAGATCGTGATAACCTTCTAAAAAGTAGAAAAAAAATAAACCATGAATTTCATTTCCCAAACAATCCAATATTAAAAAAGAGTGAAAACAAAAGACAATTAGAAAAATTAAAGGACCAAAATCTTAAAAAAAATATCAGGTTTGATGGGTAAATCTGCTAAACCCATGAATCGGGTAACCCGGGTCACAATTTCAAACTCGCAAACTTGATAATGGACTCCATTGGGATTAATAACCTGTTTTTTCCCCTAAATTATTGTTTATTTAACTATATGATAACAAAAATAGATGATCGCAAAATTAAGCATCAAACCAATTCTAAGACTTTTTTTTTAAGAATATTATAACCTCTTAAAAAGCAAAACAAAATAAATTATAAAACTCAATTCTCACTCAACCTAATATCGAAGGATGAAATAAAAAAATAATTTTAAAAAAAAACAGAAAAGTTAAACCCGTCAACAGGTCTATGGACTTTCTAAAATATAGCAACATGTTTTTTTTCTGAAACTATTTTTTAACTATATGATAAAAAGAAAAATAGATGATTATATAATCAAGTTCAATTAGGAGAAAAAAAAGATACCCCACAAAACCCGCGAACCGGGGCAATCAGGATTACCTCGCCAAACTCGCAAACAGGGTCATTAACTTCACAAAGTTCACTATCCTAGTTTTTTTTCTAAATCATTTTTTGTTTCGCTAAATGTTTTTAAAAATAGATTATATTGCAATATCGAGATTTTTTTTATACCAACTTGATGCTAGGATATATTTTTAGTATTGCGATAACTATATAAGAAACAAATTAAAATAAATTATTAACTCTAAATCTCTATAAACACATCATATAAGAAATAAATTAAAAAAAACCAATACTTAAAAGGAAAAAAAAGGCTCAAAATTCCAAAAAAAAAAACCAATACTGTAAATTACTATTATTATCCATCAATGGATATATAAAAAAAAGTGTATTCCAATACCTTTTAACTTTATATATTTAATGTCAAAAGCAGAAAAAATGTCAACTATTTTTCTCACTTCTGGTTAAAACCCATACATACATGGATGAAGGTCAAAAAAGTCTCCAATCATCCAAAGAAAAATGTCAGCGACAAGGACCCACCTGACCAAATTGATAGATGAAAATGATATTAAAATCAGCATTACCCAAAAAAAAAATTTAATCATTGAAGAGCCAAATGATTATTCAACTCACTAAGATTAGGATCATGATTATTTTGAGTGGGGTCATCAGATGAGGGGCAAGTCCAATTCACCCACCTAACGATATTTATTATCAATTTATAAAAAGACTGATAAAAAGGCAAAAGGAAAAGAAAAGCCAGCAACCTTCTTCATTCAGCAAATCAATCCATCCTTTATTATCAAGTTTTCCCTGCAATTGTTGCCGTGTCCTTGCACATGATGTGATTCGTTAACAAAAAAAAGTAGAGTATTTATTTTTTGGATTCATACACAAAAATAGTTTAATTTTTAACTATTTAATCCTAATTGAAGGCCAATTATTTTTAATTTCTTAGTCAGTGAAAGAATTGAAAGAACAAGGACCAGAATGAAAAAATATCAAACATAGATGACGTGCCAGAAGTTTCGAGAAGACACGTTAGCTATCGCACCTGGCTTTTTTTTTATTTTTTTAAATTAATGCTTTTTTTATATATTTTTTAAATATTTATATTTAGATGAGTACCCTTTTTTATTTTTTTTAGAGAGCCTCTTTTAATTGATGAATTTTTTTATTATGCATTTAATTTTTTACGAGATTTTTCTTATTTATCTATTTTTTTTATCTTTTGTATAGATGAATTTTATTTTTTAAAATAAGTTTTTTTATTTTTAAATAATATTTCTAATATGTGCAGTATAGCATACTATTTTTTTCTTTTTATTTTATTCAATCAATTTAATGTATGTCTATTCTTATTATTGTTTAAGAAGCAAATGTTGCCAAATAGGGACGCCATCATTTCTAGAGAGAGCAAAATCTCTTCAGTGTTATCGATCTCCTGCTAGGGCATCCAAAAAGAGCATTGAGAGATCAATTCCTAATCGCCCAACATTCTTCGAGCTCCTAACCACACCTTTTATCACTACATATATTAAAGTGTTGGCTACTAATCAAGGAAATGATACCTACCCCGAAAAAGAGCGGCACAAATATAAAGAACCCTAATAAATCATGTTATTTTTACCATGATCACGATCGCAACATTGAGGAATATCATACCCTGAAAAAGAAGAGGGAAAATTGATCTTTAAAGGATACCTCTAATAATTTATGAAGAAAAAAAAAGAATTTGAACAAACTGAAAAAAATTCATGTGATGGACTGTTTGATATTAAATAATTTTTAGAAATTGTATCCCCATTATTTTTTAAACTTTTGAATAAAAGTAGTAATATTTCTCCATGTTTCCATGTCTTTAATAAAAATCTTCAAAGTAAGATCTTCGTGTCTCCAAAACATATCTCCATGTCTTTAATAAAAAATTTTCATAATGAGATCTTCATATCTCTATTGAAATCTCCACATCTCTAAGCGAAGTCTCTATGTCTTTAAATGTGTTTCCGATGTCTCCAATAAAGATCTCCAAGTGAGATCTCTGGTGAAATCTCCACTTCTCCAATATCTCTTTACACAATACTTTAAAGTTGTTTTCACATAAAATATTCTCCACTTTAAGTAATAATGTTCTCTATTCTAGGAGGAACACATAAAATTGACTAAATCTCTTCTCTTCGCATAAATGATGAAAAGCAATTAAGAGAACTCTCATGCATGTACATTAACAAAAGCAAGTAACATCACTAATATAAAAACAATAAGTATTTTATATCCCCTACTTTTTTCGGTAAAGTCTTCCAAACAACATGTTTTTTAAAAGATAAATGATGGCACGATAAATTTGTTAAAATTTAAAATAATAATAATTAAATAACCTATTTAAGCCAGCAAACCAAAATGACTACCTTCAATCCCTTTGGGCCACAACCCAAACAAATTGCTTTTCAATTTATTTTGGCTGGCTCGACCCTGAAAAATTATTTAGGTCTCGATCTAGTAATCAAAAGAAACCATCCAACCCAATAACCATGAGCAACCACCCAATACTTCCAGAAACACAAGTAACCAGACAACAATTTTAGAAACCACCAACAACCATTCAACAAGTTTACATAAAACACCCAATCCAACATTCACAAATATACTCTCCTGCATTCTTTACTTTCATGTACATTGTCTCCCTCATGTATTTTATTAAGTATTAAAGGACCTCTTGTTTCGACATGAGACTTGTTTTGCAGGAAAATCTTATTGACCAGTAGTGAAGCCGGTTACTTCTCTGGCTTAAAATCGCAACCCGTGAAAAGCATAATCCAATATGAAGATTTCATGACTTCGTCAATTTCTATGTTTAAAAAAATACTCAAATCACAAATACATTTGGTATATATTTGTTTAGGAAAATTTCTAAATATTAAGATTTGTTGGTTTTTAGAAATTTTAATACAATAAAGAAAGTGATTGTTGCATAAATTTAGTAACTTTGAATAAAGGTGTTTGATCCATATTATTTTTAATTTTAATTTAAAAATAATTCAATAATAATAGATAAAAAAAGTGTTATCTAAACAACGATAAACAACAATACATAGAAAGTGTACTAGTTCATTTGTTTACACTCTACCACGAGCCAAACCATGTTTTTAAAAATGCAGAAAAGAATTATCAAGAGCACATAGATTTTTTTGCAATGCTATAAACCCGGACAAGAAGATGAATCTCGAAATCTCTTATCTTTGATCTTTGCCTGATACGAGTTTCCAATTAAACTTTTCAAACCAGTAACCCGAGATATCAGATCGAAAATACCATACATGGAAAAGTGGTGAAACTCAATTCCTAACAAATCTAATATCAAATGATGAATTATCACCATTAGTATTCTATCGTTATTATTATCATCACTACTACTGTCACTAGCATTACAGCTGTCATCATCACTGTTATTATCAATAAGTAATATCATTATCGTTATTATTAGTATTATTATCCTTGTTACCATTATTATTATCATTATTATTATTATGGTTAATACTATTTTCATAATTATTATCATCACCATTGCAATTAATATTACTATTATTTTTATTCTTATCATCATTATTATTACTATTACAATACTATTAATAGCATTAATACTATCAGCATCACCACCATCACCACCAATATTATTATTATAATAATAATAATTATTATTACCATTATCACCACAATTATGGATATCATAACCACTATTACCATCATAATAAACTATTATTGTTGTTGTTATTATTACTATTATGATGATGATGATGATGATGATCATTATCATAAATATTATTATCACAATTATCACCATCATCATCACCTAAATGACACGAACGCCACCCACTCTCCAAAATGCTTGAAACACACATCAACGGATTTTAGAATAAAAAATTGAAAAGAAAATGTGAAAAATACCAAAACACCCTCATGAATATGTTAATTACACAGAATACTCTTGTGAAAATATCAAAACACCCTCAAAGAAAAAAACTTAACTTTCTTTTATCTTTTATAAGATTAAAACATGCTTTCACTGTATATAGATCATGAAAAAACCATAAACACCTTTGCCATAGTTTTTCTTTTAATAAAGCATGGACAAAAATGAAACACATAAATTTTACCATAGATGAAAACGGATACTGTGAAGCTACAATACCATTATAAGATATGTTTTTATTATGAATATTGACTAGGGTTTAATTCATAAAACAACATTAATGTTGTATATTTGACACATATATTATATAATTATGTATTATCATAATATTATATAAAATTGAGAAAATTTTATGATATACACAAGTTTTTTTTATTGAAAATAATACAGTAACGTTCAGTTTTTATTCGGTTAAACTACAAGTTAAATAAATTAATGAAATAGATTTTATTTTATTTTGTTAAATTATTCTATATAGTTTTTTTTTTACTTTATTCAGTCAGGTATAAACTGGCAGTAAAAAATCCAAAGAGACATTATTCATCAAATGATAAATAATGTTTTTTTTTAGGAAAAGTAAAAATAATACATGTGTCAATATAAACAGAGCGCGTGGGAATAGAAGAAGACACAAACCAAGAATGTCTTGCCGCATTGGGGTCTTCACTCACTCTTCAGTTCTCAGTCTTCTCTCAAAGCCTGTCTGTTCTTACGCGCCATCTCATTAATTAATTAATTTAATAATATTAATATATAGTAATAACTTTCACATTTATTTATTTATTTTATTACATATTTATTGTCATTTTTCATTTTTTGTCATCTTCTCTACACCACTCCACTCTCTTTCTCTCTCTTTCCCTAGATCTCTCCATCTCTAGGAGGTCCTTCAATTCTCATTTCACAATATTGTTTATTATTACCATTTTGGTTTCCATTTTCAAGGTGCATGCTTTATATTGAAGTGTTTCCAGTTCTTTACTTTCTTTAGATTTTGTTTGTTTGTTTTGGTAATTTGGGTTCTATATTTTTTTATTGGGTTTTTAGGGTTTGTTTTGTAGTGGAATTGTGAGTTTGGTGGAGGGTTTTCAATCACCTGATTCGATAGCTGAAAAGATTAGGCATGGCATTTTAAAGGTATTTAGTTTTCAGGTTGTGATTCTTAATTTGTTGTTGGAGTAAAGGTGGTGGTTGTTGTTGTTAGTTTTTTCATTTTTAGCGTTGTAGGTTGAGGAAATTGGTTTCCTTTTTTGGATTAGGAGTCGGTGGGTTTGATAAGGAAATGGAAGTGTCACAGTAAAAGAGCAGTCATTGAGTCACAGTTACGTTAGTGTGCAAAATTGTGTGGTTCTACTGTTCGGTTATTTTAAAGTTTCAATCTTGAGTGGGAATTGCTTATGCTCTTCTGGTGCTTGATTTTGAGATGCATAGTTTAATTGCTTATTTTCGATTAAGTATAGTTTGGTTGTGTGAAAATGGGAATGGAAGAAGAAGATAGAAGTGTAAAGATGAGATTTTTGAAGGGTAATTATTGATTCTAAAGGAGAAGGGTCTTTTTGGAGGTGGTTTAGGTACATAATGGGTTGCATGTGTTGTAAACCCTCTGCAATTGAGGATAGCAAGGAGAGCCCAAGAGAGAGACTTTCAAGTAAGCCCTCGTCTGACTTGAGGGTATCAAGGGCTACCTCTTCAAGGAGAGAGGAAGCATATAGAGCGAAAGATCAATATGATAGTAATGATGGTAGGACAATGTTGATTGATAAGCAAGTGAATGGGTCTCTTAGAGTGCATGGGGGTGAGCATGTTGATAGGAAGAGGGACAAGTCAGAGTATGCAGTTCTTCACCACCCAGGTATGGGCAGCATACCGAAAGCCACTGAAGGGGAGCAGGTTGCAGCTGGGTGGCCTTCCTGGCTAGCTGCTGTGGCTGGAGAGGCAATCAAAGGTTGGTTGCCAAGGCGTGCGGATTCATTTGAGAAGCTGGACAAAGTATGCCCTTTTTTTGGTTTTGTTTTTGTTGTTATATCTCATTTTTAATCATTAGAACACGTCCTGCAATTACTAATGATCCCTTTTTCCATTTTGTAAAGTAACTTTATAAAAAATCTCTAAGCTCAACGTTGACATGTGCTTTTGTTTAGAACACGTCCTGCAATTACTGATGATCCTTTTTTCCATTTTTAAAGTAACTTTATAAAAAATCTCTAAGCTCAACGTTGACATGTGTTTTTGTAAGCTCTGCTCCATTGCAAGCAAGATTCTGTTTTATGATTTTCAAAATTAAGCAATTCAAACTTAATGGTTGAAGAACATGCTTATGACACCTCGATTGGTTCATAATGCAATGAACAAAGTGACGATTGCTAATTAGAAATAGAACCTTTTTGGACTGTTACATTTTTTAGCATTTTCATTTGTGCACGAATTGGATATGGTGTGTTGTCAAATTTTATAGCTTTAGCTTGAATTCAGTTAGCAAAATTATGGAACATTTTTTTGGTGCTATTAAGTGACATTTCCTTGAGATTTGTGTTGTATGTATGCTTGTTATATTTATATTTATAAATAAGCAAGATGGTGAAAAATACATTTAGTAAGGCCCATTTATAACATGCATAAGAGCTCTGCATAACTCATTTTTAACATGTTAAAAGTAATGACGGATTCTTTGAACCTGATAACTTCTAAATAAATGTTAGCTAGAAGTTCAGTTTATTTGTCAGAGCCTGGAGGCTTGAGAAGCATAGAGTTTTGAGAGGCTTGAGACAGTATGGATATGAAAGAGCTTGAATTTGAATGGCTTATACTGATTACACCAGAGAAAGATCCATGTTTCTGCAATCACAGTGTAGGAATTAGTGATGCTTTAAAGGTTTGAATGATTTTCTTGTAGTTAGACCCATTTTTTTGGTTAGAGAGATTACCATATCAGAAAATAGGAAGTCTCCATGTTTGAGTCCAAGAGCTTTGAGAAAATGTAAGAGGCTATTAAGTATCAGGGGAATATTCGAGAAGCACCATTCTTTGATAATGTGCCCTTTTTATTATAGTTAGTGGAATACCCATAACATTTAGATAATTATCCATCAAAATAGATATAATGGGTCTAAAATGAATCCAATTTTGATAAGCTGCCAGTCAATTAGCGTTAGTGTGCTGAGGAAGGAGGGAACTTTGAAACAAATATGGTGGGGGAAGAACAGTAAACAAAGTGCAGAATATTAAAAGTGTGGTATAATCTTCAACTTGCATTGTGTGTATGTGATATCTGAATTGTAGTTGGGTCCATGAAGATGAGTGCTATGAATGAACATTGTTTGTAACAGGTCTTTTTCAATTTTGTTGAGATAGTTTAGCCCAAATGCTCTAATCCACAAGAATCAGGGGAGAGGCGGCAGGATCTCGAGTTCATGTCTTACCCCTCTCACCTAAAGAAAAAAAACTTAAATTTTACAATAGCATTTAAAGATGTGTGAGGGAGCTGCTATTCTATGGACAGATAGCTTATAACTTTTAGCTGAACATGTATTGTTAATTTTACAGCATAATTCAAGAAATGGATGCTTGTTAACAACTTCAGTAGCTGGAATTTCCTGCTCCCTGCTTTTGGTATTCCGTTTTGGTTAATTTGGCTGAATTTTTTCAAACTTCTAGTCTTGAAGGATGAAGCAATTTGCATGAATAGGCTGGTCTGAATGTGCAAATCTGTATCCTGCGTCCCTGACCACTGTATTTTCTTACTCTTTAAGCTAGGGCCTAGGGGCCAGGTTTGCTGTTGAGCATTTCTTGTTTGGATATCATGGACTTCTATTTGCACTTTTTTGTGTATAATTTTTGAGTAGTTGACAACAGCAGATCATTCTATTCAGGCTCCACAAGTTCTTGTAGAATGGTTTGCCCTGTTATTTTTATCTGCTGCTGTCCTCTTTGAACTGAAATGACCTGCTTTTGGGATTTGGTTCCCTCATCTGATGATTTCTATTATAATGCAGATTGGCCAGGGAACCTACAGTAATGTTTATAGGGCTCGTGACCTTGATCAAAAGAAGATTGTTGCTTTGAAGAAAGTAAGGTTCGATAACCTGGAACCTGAGAGTGTTCGCTTCATGGCCAGGGAAATTCACATCTTGCGCAGGCTTGACCATCCTAATGTAATAAAGTTAGAAGGCCTAGTTACATCAAGGATGTCATGCAGCTTGTACCTTGTGTTTGAGTACATGGAGCATGATTTGGCTGGGCTTGCCTCACACCCTGGTCTGAATTTTACAGAAGCCCAGGTAATTTTGGCAGTTTGTTTCTAATAGATTCTAATTCAATGGGTGTTTGCATTTTGCCGCGACAGGCTATCAGCTGCTAACTATGAAATTCATACGTATTTTATTGTTAACATCTGCTAGTTTTACATGCTCCTTATCCTCCAAGATCATCCATGTGTAAATTGTCAATCTTAAAAGGTAGAACAGGTTTGATATTTGACTCATGCTTGTGTGCTTTGGATGTTATGGTCTAATATGTATATGCTGGCAGGTGAAATGTTACATGCAACAACTTTTACGAGGACTTGATCACTGTCACAGCCGTGGTGTTCTACACCGTGATATAAAGGGTTCCAACCTATTAATTGACAACAATGGTATCTTGAAAATTGCAGACTTTGGACTAGCAAGTTTTTATGATCCTGCCCAGGTTCAACCACTGACAAGCCGAGTAGTGACTCTTTGGTACCGTCCTCCAGAGCTTCTACTTGGAGCTACCTACTATGGGATAGCTGTTGATTTATGGAGTACAGGTTGCATACTTGCGGAATTGTATGCTGGCAAGCCTATTATGCCAGGGAGAACTGAGGTGCTCTCCTTTTCTATTCTCGAGACAAAAAAATATATTTTAGGGTTCTCCACCAAACAGAGTGTTTCTCTTAGATGCTTGCTATTTCATGTTATAATATACTGCAATGCAGATTATTTTGCATGGGCCATCATTCCAAGTACAATGCTGAACTAATTATTGCCAGATACAAATTTTATTCCATGCTAACTTCTAGATAGTTATTGCTTTGAAGATTGTCGAATTACATCCTGTCAGCAAAAAACCCGCTAAATGGATCATTGACATCTTCTACACCTTACACAGAAGTGCCTAATTCTTTTCAGCATTTAGAAACTCAACTCCACATTCCAAGCTGTTGGGCAATGCAAGAAACATAGTCATGCACTTTCTACTACTATAACACTTAACACAAACACTAGGTGATAATACCTTATGAGTTCTCACCTTTGACAAATCATGGGTGTTGATCATAGGTAACCGTTGTCTTGATGTTTACTTTAACCTTGGAGGGTGCCTTATTTTTTCTATAAATTTGGTCTAAGGTAAAAATAAGGGAACTCGAGTAAGAATATGTTTTAGCAGTGTTGCAAGCTATTGTAAAAGTTTATTTAAAAAGAGACCGCAATCAAAGACCTAACACAGTCTGATCTGTCTGAATTTCTTTATCCTTTTGCAAAAATCTTATAATATGAAAAAGAAAAAGGATTTATCAAGAAGAAAAGATTGAAAGAGAGAATAATTATTGCAAGATGCCGTATCCCTTTTCTGCTTTCTTATAATCTATGTAAGTGTCATAAAAAACATTATTGCAGCTACTTCAAATGTTGATGATTAGTTTGCATGCCTCTGCCTTGTAGGTGGAGCAGCTGCATAAAATTTTCAAGCTGTGTGGCTCACCTTCTGAAGATTATTGGAGAAAATCAAAGTTGCCTCATGCGACTATCTTTAAGCCTCAACAGCCTTATAGACGCTGTGTTGCAGAAACATTTAAGGAATTCCCAGCACCAGCTTTAGCTCTTATGGAGACCCTGCTTGCCATTGATCCTGCAGATCGTGGATCTGCAGCTTCTGCTCTGAGGAGTGAGGTATGAAGTATCCATGAACTATGTATCTCAAATTCCCCTTCCCTTTTTGTGAGTGTTTTTTTTCCCTTAGGGGGTGGGGGGATTTGGTGTTATGTTGGAAAGTGTTTTATGGTCTTCTTGGTATTTTTTGGTTCAGAGATACATATTGGCTTCAATTAGAAGATCTATATTGCTACACATGATAGTGCATATATTTCAGTTCTTTTTACCTAATAAGTAAATCACTCTCATTAACATTTCTTTCATTTTTAATTCGATCTTTCTAATAATTTCGTCTAGGATTTTTGTTATTATTGTCACTGAAATACATTTTGAGACTGAAGTCTGCTTTCCTTCCAACTCATGTGATACCATGTTGTTGCAATCTAAAAGTCACTGGAAGAGTTTGTGTTTATGTAATTGGACAGAGGTAAATCCTGTTAAACATTCAAGTTCACCTGGTGCCATCAGTAAAGACACAATAGCAGGCGATTCACACCACTCTGAAGTTGTATCATAAGGGGTTTAGATTGTGCTTAATGAGGTTGGACAGGTCTTTAGCCATCTCATTGCATATATTAGGTTTCAGACCTCTCTATTATCTCCCTTCATTGTATTGTCCACAACTAATCAACTTTACCAAACGTTTGTGGCTACTCCTTTGATTCATTCCACTTTGTTTCTTCACAAAAGCACCCAAGCCCAGTTTTCTCAATGGTGATTATGTTTCTGTTAATCACATTTTGTCACTGCTAGCCTGCAACTATACGGGGTTGAGTTTTCGTCAATAATCTATCGCCAAATGATGTGTTGCTTTTAGGATTTATTTTCTGTCCCTTGATCTCACTTGAAGACTCCTACAATCACTCTTTTATGCGCTTTGTATATTTTGGTGTATCGCATTTCGTTTGTGAATTTTCGACAACGATGAACAGTTTTGAATTTTAGTTGATGGTTGATGAGTGTTTTCTTTTTTCTGTGATCAATTAAAAGAGAACTTCATTTCCCTATGCTTCCTTCTACGCTTCCTTCTATGTAACATGCTCTTTGAAAAAAAAATAATTTGCATCTTATACAAGAGTGTGCATGTTCTTTTTGTGTTTTCTTTTCACCTTACTATCTGTCAACCTTTTTGATGTAACTCAGTTAACTGATCTTTTATATATATTTTTTCTGTGATGTTTTCTTTCTGTGTATGTTTTCTTATGTTTGTTTTTTCTTCTTTTTGTGTATGTCTTCTTTTTTCTATGATCAATTAAAAGAGAACCGTCCTTCATTTCCCTATGCTTCCTTCTATGTAACATGTTCTTTGAAAAAAAAAATTGCATCTTGTACAAGAGTGTGTATGTTCTTTTTGTGTTTTCTTTTCACCATGCAATTTGTCAACCTTTTTGATGTAGCTCTGGTAACTGATCTTATATTTTTATTTTTGAGTTCCTTATTTGATATTATAGCTTCTTATGCAGCACAGCTATTTTTTTTGTAATCTTAACATAATTTTGGAGAAATTCCATCCATTTAATGTAACATATTGGTCCAAAACAGTTGGTAGCAAGTGTTCATTTAACTTTTTTTTTGGACAAATAAATAAATCATAAGATGAGTATAATCTTCTAGTATTTATAGTTCTATTTTACAATTTTCTCTCTTGCTTTCTGTTAATTTGTATTTGACTTGTTTAGTTTTGTTTAAAGTTCTTTACGACCAAGCCGCTTCCTTGTGATCCTTCAAGTTTGCCTGATTATCCTCCTAGCAAAGAGTTTGATGCAAAAATGCGAGATGAAGAAGCTAGAAGGTAAACATTGTAAAAGAACAGAAAAAAAAGTTTTTCTCCTATATATTGTTCATTTAATCTTTTGTTGTAAGGCTTCTGGCAAAGGCCCATAAAAACGGCTTTAAAAGATTTCCTTTTTGGCATGTTGGCTGCAGTTAATGGCATTGTTAAAATATAGAAGTTGCGTGCACTAGTTGAGAAAAGAGAAAAAATTGTTGAAGTAGGAATCAATTTGAATCAGATGAATGCAGTGTCTGTTAACATAATTTTGTATTTTGGTTGTGACAGTTGCCTTAGTGCCCTTGCTCATATTGCTTATTGTGTGTTTCTTACTGATCCACTAAACTATCCTTTGCACTTCTATCACTGATGGAATCCTTGACTTGTAAATGTAGTGTGGTTTGCTAACAATCCCATTTTTTGTTCACACAAACAGACAAGGAGCAGCAGGAAGCAAGGGCCAGAAACCTGACATGGAAAGAAGAGGGCAAAGAGAATCTCGAGCTGTTCCAGCACCTGATGCCAATGCTGAGCTAGTTTTATCAATGCAGGTGATTTCTTTAAGATAACCTTAGCTTTCGCAGGACACTTTTTTGCATGTGTGGGTGTACGGTTAGGGAAGTATTGTGATTAGGAGATGGGTATGTAGGCTTGCTGGGCCATGTGGTGAGGTTCAGAGAATTGCTGAGTTGAAAGATTGGTCAGAAGAGAAAGGAAGTTCTTTTTAAAGCTAGCTCTGTTATAGATGAAACTAGTAAACAAGCCAGTCATAACACGAAGTCTTAGAACACTTCTTACTTCACTCTTCTCAGAACAATGAAGTATAAAGTAATGTGCCATCTTGCCATTCTGATCACATGGAAATTGCAATTCTCCACTACAGAAAACAGCTTTGTACAAAAGGCACTTTGTGAGACACAAGAAATCTTATCTAGTTTCTTTCTTTTGTCCTCTCTCTCGCACTCTCCATCTTCCTTATGCCTTGAAAGCAGCAAGTCATACCTTTTTTTTTTTTTTTATCAAACTACATCAGACTTCTGTCCTTTTGAGCTGCTCCAGCCCTCTTTTAAGCATTATTACCTAAATAATTGATTGTTTCTTGCTGTTCTATTTTCATGAATTATCTCTTTTACTGCTGATTCCCTTTATTTTTTGGCACTCCATTTGATTAAATTTGATTTTACTAATGAAATTTATATCAATGGATTGCGCTCTAATTACAGAAAAGACATGGTCGTCCAAATTCCAAGAGCCGGAGTGAGAAGTTTAATCCCCATCCTGAGGAAGTTGCTTCTGGCTTTCCAATTGATCCCCCTAGACCATCACAAGCTGCAGAATCAAACATGGATCCTCAGGGTCATCAGCATAAGAGAGCCTCACATTCTGGGCCACTGTCTCACCGTTCTGGATGGGCAAAGGCTGGCAGAAACCCTGATGATGCTCCTAAGATTTACACGGGGGCTGACCTGTCAACAATTTCAAGCTTAGAGGCGGCGCGGAGGAGTTTATTATCTGAAGATCACAGAGAAAGGTCTGGCCTATCACAACCAGAAGTTCCAAAACTAATGGCACGGTTTCCAGGATCCTTCAAGGAAACCTCAGAATCCTTTGCCCAACAGGATCCACAGCGTCTGTCACAGGGTGTTGCAGGTTCCCACCAAAAGGAAGATGGGAGAAATAACAGTAAAGATCCTGTCCTTGTAAGTCACTTCACAATTCAGTTTTCTTTTATTTTGTTGTTTGTTTATTTTTTTTTTGCTTTTTTGCTTAACCTTTCAGTGAATTTTTTAACCACTTGTGGCTGCTTTTTCTTGGTCTGTATCATATCATGCAAGTTGTTTATAAACCGTCTTTTCTAAGTTGATTGATTTACAATTTCATGTTTCCTGAATTCTGAGGAGCCTTTTTTTTTTTGTGTTTCCTGATTCATGGTTCTTGTTAATTTGGATCCAGCTTGGCTATGGGTCAAAGGCTCACAAAATCCACTATTCTGGTCCATTGATAGTTCCATCGGGGAACATGGATCAGATGCTGAAGGATCATGATCGCCAGATCCAAGAAGCTGTTAGACGAGCACGCTTTGACAAGGCAAGGGTTAGAAAAGTCCAGGCTGAAAGCTACCAAATATCAGCCAATTCATTATTTGTTTCAGGTCGATGAGGTAAGCCCCAAATGAAAAGTATTGCTGGGACTCTTAAGAGTAATTTGATTGGTGGTTTCCTTCTGTGAAGTATGAGTTAAAAACCGTTGGTTGGGGTTTTTGTATATGTTCTTAGAAAGATATAGCTAGTGGCCATTTTAGCTACAAGATTATAGCTCACTGATAAATCTCCCCTCTCTGCAATTTATCACATGTATTTACTTTCCACTATTACTGCAATCTCAAAATTATTGACCATTCTTGGAGAGCATTTGTATTAGCCATAAGATGTAGAGTATTTAGATAAGATGTAGAGTATTTAGATGATGTGAAATTATTCCACGGTGTGGAAAGAGAAATGTTGCATCCACCACCCATCGGCGCTGTTTGTTTTTGCTGTTGAAACGTGTTTTATGATTTTTTGAAATTTGTTTTTGCTTGAAATTAATTTTTTTGGATGTTTTTGGATTTTTTAATGTGCTGATGTCAAAAATATTTTTTTAAAAATAAAAAAACATTATTTTTATGTATTTTCAAGAAAAAAAAAACATTATGATTAAGATTGTTATTACATTTCCAAACATCATTGAAGTAAGGGTCTCTTCTCATTTACCACAGGCTTAGAACCTTTACCCGTGCTAAAGGGTCGCTTCTCATTTCCCACAGGCTTAGAAATGTTATTCTCCTCAGCTCATAATTTCTGCACAGCTGACCAGATGGCCAGCCCCTCATGTGAAGTATCCTATGATTAAGATTGTGTGACGCTGGGACGCACCCATATTGACCTTTTAAAGGTCCTGGTCCGAAAAGGTTCCAATTTGAAAATCCAACGTTGAGCCGTCTTCAAGAAGCTGCTGAGTGCGTTATTATCCTTCCAAAACAAGGTGGTGCGGTGCATGCACTAAGTTGCAATTACAAGACCGGTGATGGATGACGCTTGACAGTAACGAACCCAGTTCTTGAAGCTTCGGGATGTGGTACTATTCTTCTTAAATAACTCCTTTCTCCAATTTACAATAGCAGTCGAGTTACAGTTTCAGCTCTTCGAGCTTGTTACTTTATGGCGCTGCAGAGCTACAATCTGGCACGCTTCCCCTCACAGGAGACGCCACATTTTCTGGTGGTAGAGCCCTCTACCACTCCAGGATTCCCACAAGATAGCCGAACTCCTCAAAGCTCCTGTCATTCTCGTCCTCTTTCACCTTCACCATCACCCCTTGCAACAAATCTCCCCCTGGTCATGGTTTTGCATTCATTCTCGTGCCTTCTCTAGGTATTGAAGGCGCCTCTTGACAACGGCATCTTGGTTTCTTGAACAGCACCAATGATGGTTACCCCCAACAACCATGTTTTTGGCATTGAATTCGACGTGTTCCAAAATCAAGAATTCAATGATATTAATGATAAACACGTCATGAACGCGCACTCTCTTCTTTGGTTGCCAAGGAAGCCCGATATTGGTCTTGTGCAAAGAACGATCAAAGCAAGACTAATTGGTCTTTCCAAGAGTTGAGCGTAACCATGGCTCCTTCTCACACACACAGTGAGGCCATTGATTAATGTTCCTCTAGACCTTTCTAAGGTATTTCTTGATGAAATGTATGTGGGTTTCTGTGCATCTACTGGGAATCTTATCGAAAATCACAAAACTTTGAGGGGGACCTTCAAAGTGGATTTGATTATCATCTTCCAAGAGTTCACATTCAATGGGATCTGTTCTTCACATTATGTTAATTTGGTCTATATTTAGGAAGGTGAACCAGTGGTCAAGAGACGGCCCAACTATCATCTTCGTATTCATAAACAAATCTCATCATTTCACAGATCTCTCTATCACAAGGTTTCATTGAACTTGAAAACACATTTCAAGTTCACTGAATGCTTTGCAGTACCTGCACACCACAAATAAAATTAATGGTTGTTTAAAAGACAATGGATTATTGATCAAGGAAATAACCATGGAGGCGTAACACATCCATGCGAGCTTGAGTTTCTAGACCTAAGAACTCGTAGGTTTTCATGTGGACCAAACATATAAGCTCATTCTTCCAGCCCATGCTCTCTTAACCGTGTAGTTTTTTTTTCTTTCTCTTTTTGCATTTTATAATTAGATTATCTTAAAATAAATTTTTTTAAATGGTATTTAAATAATTATCCAATTATATCATTATTTTCAAATAATATTAGTGTATTTTATGATAATATTAATAATTTATTTCAGAATAATTATATATAAATTTAATGTGCATGATTTTCTAAATATGAATGAAATATCTATTTGTTTTATATTTTTTTTCAAGTTTGTTATTATCATTGTTATTTTTTTAATACATTCATGTCAAAACTATAAATTTATTATTATTTTTATTAACACTTATTATTAAGATTATAATAAGTTCTTATTTAAAAAAACATTACTTCTTATAAAAAAAATTTGTAAAAAAGAAGTCCTTTTTTTTTAAATCATTAAATCTTTTCATGGAAAGAGATTTTGATTAAAAAGATATATTTTTAAATTTTTTTAATATTAAATTTAATTGCTTGCAGTTTCATGCAATATTAAAAAGATATTTTTTAATATTTATTTTTTTAAATCATTAATATTTTTTAAATAAATTGCTTGCAGTTTCTATGCAATAAACAATATATATATATATATATATATATATATATATATATATATATATAACAAAATATATTTTGTTTTAAAAAATGCATTAATAAAAAAAATGAATTTATATTAACAATTATAATTATAATTTTTCTTCTTAATTCTATTTTCACATTGATAACTTTTTTCTTGAATTTATTTATGCCAGCCCAACGCGTGTGCTTGTTTTCTTGAAAATTTATATTTATAATTTTTTTATCTGATATTTTTTGATAAAAATATACTGATAAAAAATTAATTCATCGCATATATTAACTTCTTAATTTCTAATTTGTTTTTTATAATTATTCTAGAAAATGCATTCACAATGTTCGCACGTTATTGGAATGGAATCCTCCCAGCAGCGAATTCGAGTACTTGGTTAGTATCGTGCTAATAGCCGCCAGATGTAGGGACCACAAGCATTACCACTGTTATGAGGAAGGATCACACGCTCCTAATTTTACATCAAATTGAGATGGGGATGTAATGTATTTTTTAAAATAATTTTATTTTGAAAATTTATTAAAATATATATATTTATTTTTTTATTAATATGTTAAAAAATATTAATTTAATATTTTTTTGAATAAATTGATTTTTAAAAACATTTAAAAACAAAAACGATACCGAACATCCTCTTAGATTACCTGACAGCAGTCCACATCCTCTCTTATCAATCTTTAATTATTATTATTATTATTATTAATATTATTATCCTCTTTCCTTCCTTGTATACTTTTATGCCTTCTTTTACCAACATTAGGGCGCACAAGACTCAAACACACATTTTAAGGTTGATTTATATCACCATTATTTCTTTTTTAGCTTCATTGTTTGTGCTTAGAACAGCACGTAAGAAACAATTAAGAATACTATAGTGGGCAGGGGGGGGAGACCCACAAAACTCAAACCCACATTTTAAGGTTGATTTTATCACCATTATTTCTTCTTTAGCTTCATTGTTTGTGCTTCATTACATTAATCAATAGTTTATTAGCTTCTTTTCTATCATGTGATGTGTGTTTCTTGTAACATATTATTTTAGTGTCACTAATCGGATTAAAGAAACAAGAACTGCCCACTATAGTATTCTTAATTGTTTCTTACGTGCTGTTCTAACAAGAATCACATCATCAGATTAGTTTAATGATTCACACCTGTAACCATGCTCTTATTTGCTTTTCATGTTCTCACCTTGATTTCCAATTCTAGAAAGCCAGGATCTTTATTTTCATCAAGAACAGTGTTTTTTTTTTTTGGCACTGATGGCCCACAAAGTTTTCAAATTTACCATCCCTTTTGGCTTCTTTGCAAAGAAATAAACAAACAAGGTTGAGGCTATGGTGGTGCCACGTAACTCAAATGGAATAAAGCGGGGAGATGAGCCAAAGAGCGAACCATGAGCTTGTGGCTTAAAAAAGAAAGAATATCATAATAATTTCATGAAGAACTATATAATATATAGAGTGAAACAGGGCATGGGAGAAAGAGAGAGAGGTATTTTTTTCCTTTTTTTATTTGAAACATGATTTTTTCTTTTGTGGAGGGGTTTTGTTTGATTTTATTTTTGAAGTTGTGAGGGAAAAATGAGGGAATTTATGAGGCTGTAGTGTTTAGTGGAGTGTAGTAACTAAAGTCTTGTTGTGTTGTGTGGTTCTCTTTTGGTCTCGCAGGATCAGAAATATCCATTCTTGGTGCTGCTACAGGTACATATACCTCCCTCCTTCTCTCCAGCTCTTCTTTTAAATGGCTGTATATAATTTGATTTTTTTTTTTTGTGCTGGTGCTTGTGTTGTTTTGGTGTTGAACAGTGCACGTGTGAGGACTTAGTTTTATAATTCCGGTGGATGAAGAAAGGAAAGGAAAAATGTGTGTAGTATAATGTAAGTGTTGATTTTTCTCTACTTTTTAAAATTTTCTTATTGGTTTATTGATGTTAGGCTGGTTGCGGTTGTCTCAGGAGAAGTGTGCTTGCTAAAAGATTTCATCTTATTTTCTGTAGTGTCCGCTGCCCTGCAAGGGTTAGTATTTTTATTTGAGGAGCTGAGTTATTGAGCTTTGACTTGATCAGAAGCAAGGTTCTTTTTGCTATTTCTGTGAAATAAGGTATTGATTGAAGATGGTAATGGTGGAAATTAGCGAGTGTGGTGGTAGCAGGCGAATTCCTCCATTTCTTGGATGTGTTTGTTCTGGCTTACATGCAGCCCAAGGGGGGTAACCATGGAGGGCTCATCCGAGTCTGCTTGGCAGAAGTCTGGTAGTTGTAGGGGATTTAATACTTCAGTAGTCACCAACAGGAATCTAAGATCCGCATCTTACAATTCTGGGTTTAGAAGGGAGACTGATAGGGTTGTTCTGGCTCGTCAAAACCTAAAACACCAGGCTGATACTTTATCTGGGGTTTGTGAGGATGAAGCTGCAGTTGACCATTTTGTCCAAAACATGGAGTGGAACGATGTTAGCTTGAGGCATTGGTTGAACAAACCAGAACGGTCTGTTGATGAATTTGAATGTTTGCACATATTTAGGCAAATAGTCGAAGTTGTAAATGTGGCACATTCACAGGGAATTGTTGTTCACAATGTCCGGCCTTCTTGCTTTGTCATGTCATCATTTAACCATGTCTCCTTCATTGAGTCTGCTTCTTACTCGGATTCTGGGTCTGATTCTTTGGATGATGGATTGAATAGCCAAACTGTGGATGTTAAAAATTCTTCTTCTTTCCTCCATGACATGTGCCAGCAGAGAAGTAGGTTACAAAGTGAAGATTTTCTACCTGCATCTACTCCAACAAATGCTTTATCGGAAGCCAGTTGCATGCAGTCCAGCTCGCTTTATGCAGTAGATTTACCATTAGGGGAAGAAACAGAAGAAAATAAAGTCCTTGGTACGAGGAACGTTGAACATGAAGAAGAAAGGAAACAATCATTTCCAATGAAGCAAATATTGCTGATGGAGTCCAGTTGGTATTCCAGCCCTGAAGAGGTTGCTGGTTCACCAAGCTCTTGTGCTTCAGACATCTACCAGTTGGGAGTTCTTCTTTTCGAGGTTCGTAATGATAATGTTGCATTTATGATGTTAACGATCAAAATTAGAGTGGATTCAAAACCTTTTCTTGTATGTGTTTTGAACTTTTGACTTCTATTTCAAGCAGAAAGTTCTTCATTATCTAAATGGCATGTAATAATGTCTTAAGAGCTTCTGCTGTTTACTGTCTACATTGATGTGATATAGTTCTACTTGTGAACAGCTGTTCAGCCCATTCACTTCAAGGGAAGACAAGAGCAGAACTATGTCTAGTCTCAGACATCGGGTTCTTCCTCCTCAATTGCTGCTCAAGTGGCCAAAAGAAGCTTCATTTTGCTTATTGTTACTGCACCCTGAGCCAAGTAGTCGGCCAAAAATGGGGTGAATGTTAATTTCCTGCACCTTTGTTTACTTTACATTTTATGGTAGCATCTGCCTTAATATGTGGATGAGTTTTTTCGAGGTCTTCAAACAAGTACATTGTGTGCTTATGGTTACTGCACCCTGAGCAGAGTACCTTTTTTGATTGACATTTCATCCGATTTCTATTCAATCAAATTTTCATTGTCTTACTCTCATGTATTGTATGACAGAGAATTGCTGCAAAGCGAGTTGCTTAATGAACCAAGAGACTATTTGGAAGAGCGTGAAGCAGCAATACAGCTTAGAGAGAGAATAGAGGAGCAGGAATTGTTGCTGGAATTCCTTTTACCAATGCAACAAAGAAAGCAGGATGCAGCTAATAAGTTGCAAGATACTGTTTCTCATCTATGTTCTGATATTGAAGAAGTCACAAAGCATCAAACTTCTCTTAAGAAAAAGGGAAGCACATGTAAAGAAAGAGGAGAGGGTGATCATTTAGCATCAAATCTCCCTCCCCTGAACATTTATGATATTGACGATTCTTCTAGCTTGGGTTCCCGAAAACGATTTTGCTCAGGTCTTCAGATTCTCAACATAGAGGGATGTGATGATAATCTCGATGAAGGTCGGAACTCAGATACATTTGTAGAATCACAGGAAAGTCCTCTTTTTAGAAGTTCTCGATTGATGAAGAACTTTAAGAAATTAGAGTCAGCATATTTTTTGACAAGATCCAGACCAGTCAGGCCACCAGGGAAACCACCATTTGTTAGAAATTCACCAGTAAGTGGTGATGGGAGAAGTTCCATTGTTGTGACTGAAAGAAGCTCCATAAATAGTTTAGCACTGAAGGATCGGTTTATTGAGGGTAGACAAAGTGGATGGATAAGTCCATTCCTGGAGGGTTTGTGCAAGTATCTATCTTATAGTAAGTTAAAAGTGAAGGCTGACCTGAAGCAAGGGGATTTGTTGAACTCTTCAAACCTAGTCTGCTCTCTTAGTTTTGACCGTGATGGAGAATTTTTCGCTACAGCTGGTGTAAATAAAAAGATAAAAGTATTTGAATGTGACACAATTATAAATGAAGCTCGTGATATCCACTATCCTGTTGTTGAAATGGTAAGTAGGTCAAAGCTAAGCAGCATATGTTGGAACAGATATATTACAAGCCAAATTGCTTCAAGTAACTTTGAGGGTGTGGTGCAGGTAATGGCTCAAACCTAATATTTGATGAGGCTTTTGTCTTTATTTCACTCGATTGTAAATCAGTTGCTCAACATGTTCAGGTATGGGATGTTACAAGGAGTCAAGTGGTGACAGAAATGAGAGAGCATGAGAGGCGTGTGTGGTCCATTGACTTTTCATCAGCAGATCCAACAATGCTGGCTAGTGGGAGTGATGATGGTTCAGTCAAGCTATGGAGTATCAATCAGGCAATGCTAATTTTGCATTTGGTGGATGTCAGCTTTGAAACTGAACGTGCTAATGTTATAGAATTTCTTAATGTGCTAATTTAATTCTGGACATATAATAAGCTGATCCTCATACTTGATTTTCTTATGCAGGGAGTAAGTATTGGTTCCATCAAAACAAAAGCCAATGTCTGCTCTGTTCAGTTTCCCATGGATTCTAGTCGTTCTATTGCATTTGGTTCAGCAGATCATAGAATTTATTACTATGATCTCCGTAACTCAAAAGTTCCTCTGTGTACATTGATTGGACACAATAAAACTGTGAGTTATGTGAAGTTTGTAGATACAACCAATATTGTTTCTGCTTCCACGGATAACACGCTGAAGCTCTGGGATTTGTCAATGGGCACGTCTAGGGTTATTGATAGCCCCCTTCAATCCTTCACAGGCCACATGAATGTAAAGGTATGTTCAGTTCTCATACAATAATTAGCATCTGTGTACTATTTTTGACCTTTTTTGCGAGGGATATTGGATGAGAATTGGCCTCATTTCGATTAGCTGTTAATTTTCCTGGTCTGTCACAGTTGTGGTTAGTTTAAAGTTGCACTGGAATCAGGATTTGCAACAAAGAAAACATTATGGTTTTGCTAGTCATGAAAGCCTGTGCCTTCGAAGTTGATTTTCTTTCAAAACATGTTTCGCTTGGTTGGAAAGTTAGCTTAAGATTTATCATGTATATGTTTTGGAGAATGCATATGACCCTCTGAAAGTTTTAATAAAAAATTGCACAATTGATCTTCATGTATGCTAATTATATAGTTGGCAGAACTAGGGCTGCTAAGCATTGCAAATGGGGGTTACTGGCAGCAGATGAGGTGACTGAAATTCATTATTGCAAGTTAATATACTACTGTATCTTCATGTTTCTTTGTATTGATCTACTGTGAAATTTGTCGAGTTCTATCAGCTACGCCGAAAGCTCTGATAGTAGTATTCTCATGGATTTATATTTGAATACAAAGTTCTAGAATAGTCTTTTTTCTGGCTTAGGTACTACACCATGCATATAAATTTGATGTTAAGTTGCTTCAATTTCATAGTTTATTATATGTTAGATGTACTATTCACAGTGATAAGTGTATTTTATTGGTGGTGGAAAATTGTCCATGCTTGACATCTTGTCTATGTATGCTTATGTTGTAGAACTTCGTGGGTTTGTCTGTATCAGATGGTTACATTGCAACTGGCTCGGAAACAAATGAGGTACTATATATCTTACTTTAGTATTTAGAGGTACCTTGCCTTTCCTCAATGGATAAAATTATGGTTTCTTTTCAGTGGCAAAACAAACTTAACTGTATCCCCTGACTTTTATTATGATGGCATAACCATCCAAGAACTCGTGGCCTCTCTCTTCTTGTTTGACAAGCCTTGTTACTTGAGCTGCATGAGAACTTAGGAATTTCTTTAGAAAATCAACTTTTCCTTTTCAAATGTTCAGTTGCTTTTTGGATAACTTTGTGGAGCTTTCCGTTCATCTAACTAGGTTAACTCATTAGATTCGCCACCTTGGAAAAGTTGACTGAAAATTAAGAAGACCAACCTTAATGGACACAGAAACATAACCAGCATCCATAATAGGAAACAATTTCATAAACCAAATATCCTCATATTACAGCAATACAAGCTACTCTCTCACCTTTTCTTCATATTACAGCACTACAAGCTACTTTCTCTCATACACGTCAAAAGACTGTAGCATCTGTTTCTTCTTCAGTTTAGTTTTCTGACCTCTAATGTTTAGGAAACAAGATATATGACTGAATTTGATGGACTTTTAATGCAAGAAGTAAGGGAAAGAAAAGGAGGAAACAATAACACAATAAACTTTATACGGTTTGTTTGAAATTGAGGTCAAGCTTCACTATGAAATTGGATTTTGCTTATCAAACCCTGGCCCCGATACACCCATTCCTTACAAGAAGCTCAACTTGATTTTTTCTAAACCCCAACCCTTTTAGTTCTAGAATTAAGATGCATAGCAAACCAAGTGGGCAAAAAGGAAAAGGGGCCTAGTAACTAGTGAGCTAGTTCAAGACATATCCCAACACTTTACCTGCGCTCTTTTTGGCTGCACATGATCTTTTCCCTCGAGCTCCAGAGTTTAATCCATGTAACATGAATTGCATTGGTTGTATTGACTTTTGGGTGACACAAGACTCAAAACTTCTATCCCCTTCACCTTACCTTGTTCAACAAGCTTATATCAGTGTATAAAGGGAGGAATGGAGACTGAGTTGAATGGAAGTCATAATTAAGTTGTTAAACAACACAATAGCCATACTCTTTTCACTCGCATCATGATATTGTATTAACTTTAAGCTGCTTTTATTTTCATGATTGTGATGGTGCCTTTTTTTTTTTTTTTGCCTAACTCTTAACACCCATCAAAACTCAAGCAACTATGCTAGTGAAGTGACTTCTACAGCGCACATTATAGTACAATGCAAGTTTCATTCATCATTAAGTTTAATATTTTTTTGTGGAATAGGTTTTTGTCTATCACAAGGCTTTCCCTATGCCAGTGCTGTCCTTCAAGTTTAACAACACGGACCCGCTTTCTGGCCATGAAATGGATGACGCTGCACAATTTATTTCTTCTGTCTGTTGGCGTGGCCAGTCATCTACTTTGGTTGCTGCAAATTCTACTGGGAATATCAAAATCTTGGAGATGGTTTGATTTGGTCTACGCTCCAGACAACATGGTTTTAGCTTAAGGACCAAAGATGGTCTCAGTGCAGGAAAAATGGAACGAAGACGATAATCTTTCACCAAAGGAAATTGTGTAGCTTACTTGTATAGGAACCGGATGTTTTTTTTTTTTCTTAAAAAAAAGAAAACAAAAACAAGTTTTGGAATTAGATAATAGCAGAAATAGTCAACACGAGAAATAATGGTCTCGATTCACTGTATTATAGATAGAATTCAGGGGAAAGGAAGAGCAAAAATTATGTCTTGTATATTCTGCAATGGTTATAGTTGATCATTTTTTGTAATTATAATGGATGTTGACTTCATCCTTCACCTTCTACTTGATGGGGCCAGTATGTTAGAGTTCAACATTAGCTAGGAGTTTATGGTTCATAGGATGTTCTGATATTGTTAGAATTCTGCAACATCAAGATCAATGATTTATTAGAGTTTTGTTATAGTTAGGAGATAGTTGATTAGTTTCTAGATAAAAGATAGAAGTCTTAGCTTAATAGGATTTGTAAGGCTTTTTAAAACCACCTTGAACATTCAGAAAATAAGAACAAGAACAAGAGAAAAAACGTAGCTGCTGTTTTGTTTTTTTTTGAAGTATAATCTACCAAGGCTGAAAAGGAGAGAAGTAATCATAGTTGAGAAACAAAAACGAAAAAACGCATGCACAACAACAGTTTACACCAGATGTAGTAGCAGCTTGCACCAGACGCAACAACCTCCTCATTCGTGGCAGTAGCTTGTAGCAGCAGCAGCGATTAGACTTCTCTAGCATTAGCAAGCTTGCAGACTTTGCAGCAACAAGCTTGCAGACTTTGCAGCAACAAAATAGTCGCAAAAACTCCTCCAGCACCAGCAGCGACGTTCCTCGCGCCAGAAGCAGCTTGAATAACAGCTTCCAAGTTGATTGAGTAGCACTGGCAGTTTGTAACCAATCTCAGGTTCAGTAGTAGTTTAAAGTACTGTTCTTGCAATAGCATGGGAGATATCCAAATTGTTGGAGGGATTAAGAAGCCTAACAATCAAAATTACAGTGCATCGTCACCATGCATGATATCTTACATGTAAGACCAGGATATGTGAAAGGTAGTCCATGTCAGTGAAGACACACAACCAGCCGAAGACACTAATAAAATTCCGCGCAAGTGAAAGATTAAAGATGACAAAGCAATGTTTGTATTGAAGACAACAATTGAAGATGTTTGAGCACATTCAGGATGTTTCAATGCCAAAAGAAGCATGAGATACCCAGTCTTTTCTCAAAGAAAAATGATACTGGATTGTAACTTCTCGAGAATGAGTTTTTATTGATGACACAATAAGACAAAACGATTCCTCAATTATTTAATAAGATGAAATCAACATCTCATGAGATTTCTAAATCAGAACCTAATGCAACTAATGGAGAAACTAGGATGAAAAGAATAATCATCCATGATTTAAGGCCGAATGCCAGAGTTTGTTATTGTATTACAAAGATGGCCTACTCAACCATCACTAATTTAGTTTGAGAACCTACTTATTGGTTAAAAAAATATGGTTAAATAGATTACATAAGTCTTGTTGAAGGGTAGGGAGGAATCACTCCACACGCTAGCAATGACAGGAGTAAACAATAGCATAATCGCAAGGACATAATCCATAGTTAGCACATTAATGATGAATCTAATAAGAATGGTGATAAAAAAAGAAGAATTATCAAAGCAAAAAAAGGCTTTTGTTAAGGAGGAGTTCCAAAAAAATTACAACAACAGTAGAAAGTTTGAAGGAAAATATCATAATTATAGAAGAATGGTCACATAAAAAAAGATTGTTAGTTCAAAAAGCATTCAGAAAGCAATACTGTTATTTCAAGTTTAGAAATACAGGCTGAAGATGAATGAGACGCTGAAGCATTTAAAGATCAAATCAATTATGAAAGTGATTGGATCATTGAATTCAGGTGTTCTAATCACATGATAGGTGATAAAAAAAAGTTATAGCATCTAACAGAATATAAAAAAAATCGTGTGGTGGTGACATCTAAAAACTAAAGATTACCAATTTAGTGGTGACATTTATTAATGATTTTTTAAGGTTTATATGGGTTTTTTATGAAAGAAAAATTAGATACATTCACAAAGTTTAAAAAATATAAAGAGTTAGTTGAAGGGAAAATATGAAGAAGGATTCGTTGCTTGCTTATTGACAACAAGGGATAATATAGTTTAAATGAGTTTTCTCAGTACTCACAAGTTCAAATATGTCACCAATACACTAGTGCCAATACACCATAACAAAATAGAGTAGTTAAGAGAAAAAATTGATATCTTATAGAAATCTGTCGAAGTATGTTATATGCAAAGAATATATCAGAAAAATTTTAAGCTGAAGTGTTGAGGACTACTGCTTATGTAATCAATAGACTATCTCAAAATAAGTTAGAGTTTATATCACCCTAGGAGAAACTATAGAATATAAAACCTACAGTTGGCTATTTTCGAGAATTTAGTTGTTTTTGTTATATATTTGTCCCTAACTAACTACACAACAAATTTGACAAGAAAGTTGTTAAATGCATATTAACGAGAAATGATAACAAAAAAAGAAGATGGAAATGTTGTTATCTCATAACAGGAATGTGCTACACATAACAAGATATAATATTTGATGAAACATCATTGTGTTGGTATTTGGAAAAAGAGGTGATTCCAAATTCCAAAGAGTATGAAAAAAAAGCTATAACAATAGAATGATGGACAATCTATAAAGGTCCAATCAAGTTGAGAAAAACATGAGAGAGTATACAATAATGCTATCAAGGAGCTAAAAATTAACCAAAATAATTGGCAAACTACTGTTTATCAACAACAAATAGATGGTGGACCTAGTATAATAAAAGTATCATCTTCACAATCACATTTTAAAAGGTCAACTAGAGTTCGAAAGCCAAATTCTAAGTATGCCAACGCCACCATGGTTGAAGAAACAAGTGAGAAAAAACCTAAAATGCTTGAAGAAGCATCACAAAAATCTAAATGGATTAAAGATATGAAAGAAAAGGTTAATGCGTAAGAGAAAAATTAAACCAGGGATATTGTGCCTAAACTAGTAGATGTGAAATTTATATCCTATAAATAGGTTTATAAGATTAAATGTCGAGTAGATGGATCAATTGAAAGGTATAAAGCTCATTTGGTGACTCATGAGTTCTCACAACAATTTAGATTGGACTATGATGAAACATTTAGTTCAATAGCAAAGCTCACAACTATGCGTGTTCTACTTGCATTTATAGCAAACAAGAACAGGAGACTATGACAAATGAATGTAAAGAATGCATTTCTTCATGGGAAGTTTGATCGAGAAATTTACATGAATTAACCAGTGGGTTTTTAGAGTAAAGATTATCTTAAACATATATGTAAATTGAAAAAGACACTTTACGGATTAAAATAAAAACCAAGAGTTTTGTATGGCAAGATTACCAAATTCTTTATTCAAGGAGGATATCTAATAACACCTACAAATTCCAACCTATTTGTGAAAGCCAATGGAGGAAAGATAGCTATTATATTAGTTTATGTGAATTATTTGATTATAATTAGTGATGATGAATTAGAAATTCTCCAAACAAAGAAGAACTTGTCAATTTGCTTTCAGATGAAAGAACTTGCAGAACTCAAGTATTTTCTTGGGTTAGAGGTTAATCATACACAAGGAGAAATATTTGTTTGTCAATAAAAATATTCAAGAAATTTGTTACAAAGATTTGAGATGCTTGATTACAAGCCATTTTTAACAGCAATAGAACTAAACATCAAGATGTGTGCCCATGAAGAAAAAGACTTAAAGAAATAACAATGTATCAGAAATTGATAGGTAGTTTGATCTATTTAGCCTTGACTAGACTTGATATTTTGTATGCATTTGATGTAATAAATCGTTATGTGCAAAATCCAAAGAGGTCTCATTTGAAAATGGTTAGAAGAATTTTGAGATATGTGAATAATATAGTTGGTTATGATATTCTATACAAGAAAGGTGCAAAATGCAAATTAGTTGGTTATTGTGATGCTGATTATTTCATGGCACTCGATGATCTACAATTGATTATGTGTTTAAGATTGGGTTGTGAATAGTTTCTTGGTATAGTAAGAGATAACCAACAATACATGTGGAAGTGCATTATCATTTTATTAAAGAAAAAAATATTGCAACAGAAAATTGCGATGAGATTGATGAAGATAAATAAGCAAGTTGCAAACTTATTTACAAAAGGCTTAAGCACTAGTAAACTTGAATCCTTTTGGCGTCAACTTAATGTAGTAAAAAGAATGACAATTAATATTGAAAAAGAGTTTTAGAATTCAAAATTAGCTTAGAGTTTATGTCTAATAGGATTTAGAGTTTGCAAGAGTTCCGAAATTATTAGAATTCTGCAACATTAAGATCAATGATCTGTGTAAGTTTTATTATAGCTAGGAGATGGTTAGTACTTTTCTTCATGGTTAGATAAGTGTTAGCTTAGTAGGATTTGTAAGGATATTTAAAGCAACCTTGAACATTCATGAAATAAGAACAAGAACAAGATAAAAACATCAGCTACTGTTTTGTTTTTTTTCTTAGAGTAAGACCTGCGTGAGTTTTTGTCAAGCATAATCAAGTAGCTCATGTTTTAGATGCAGTCTCTAGTCACCTTTCGTTGCAATTGCATTTGCTTTCTCAATAGAAAGACGCGAACCTTTATAGCAACAACATTTCCAGAAGATTATGAATGTACTGTCAGATTAGGGGAATGCGCTGAAGTAGTATAATTTTGATTATACTATGCATTAACAATATCAGTGATGTCCAGCCTGCCATTTTGAAGTAGATCTTGCCTGTTTCTACTTATAATTCTCTAGCCAAAGGATGATAGTTCCGAATCTCACTACTCTTTTTCTTCTGTGAAGGGCACCTCACTTGGTCAAGAGACCATTGATCATTAGAAACATCGACAAATAATGTTACGAGGTGAGATGGGAGCGGTAGCAGATGAAGAGTAAACTTCATCGAGCATATTCATGTTGCAAAACAAGTGCAGACACTTTTTCTTGGTGCTATGAAAGCTCGACCCACTATGGCTGATTACTGGAGCCAAATATTTTGCCTTAGAAAGGCTATTGCTGGTTAATGGAAAAATGGTTCTGAAGAAAGAATTTGAAAACGTGACTAGTGTCCAAAGATGCGTTTAGTCTGAAACCTTTTTTTACTTCAGAATCATTACACTAAAACCTCTTGGAATATTTCATGCACCCAAGATTAAGAACATCACTCTGTGATTCAGTCAGAAGTAAAATACCCACACCAATACTGAAGAATTGAGGATTTTACTACTCATAACAGGAGAATAACTCTCAGCAACACATAATCACACTATTCTACAGCCACAGTGAAATCAATAGTAGCACTTTAACCAAAAAGTTCAGCCAATAGCATCACCCAACAAAGCCTGATATCCAAAATGTGTCTCTCCTCAGGCATGAAACAGAAGTCGCATCATGTCCTTTTATGTCAACATCTCCTTAGAGACAGACATGACAATTGACAAATAATACTATCATACTCCATTTGATTATACATTATAACTTCAACCCTATTCAGCTATTATTCTTTGTAGTGGACACCCTTGCTTTCGACACCAAGCCTCCTTGCTTGTGATTTGTGCCTGTTTAAATGATGTAAGCTTGAGAAATGGCTTCAAAGCTAGAACCTAAATTCTGAATTATGAACCCACTTAAATGTGGAGGCAAATTGTAGGTTACCCACCAACAAAACCTCTTCAATGTCAGCATTACCTTTTCTCTCTGCAAACAACAAACCACCTGCTTCCTCCGCCCAAATACCCATCTAAAAAGGAAAAAAGAAAAAAGAAAACCCTAATTCCCATTAACAAAGTTTCAAAGAAATATTTTCCAGCACATCATGAGGAATGAGGAGGGATGACTGATAATTTAACAATACATTGCTTGATTCAACAACAATAATAATAATAAAGAAAAAAACAATACATTGCTTGACTTTGGTGTTTGATCCCAAATAGGTAGCCATCACAGAGAGTGACTGCTGGGGAATTCATTAAATTCAGCAGTCAATCACCATGTTTTGACTACCTTGGTCCAATAAACTTGGTTTTGATTTAAGCACCTCCTCTTTATATCTGACTAGCAAAACAAGCCAAGGCATCACAGGGGCCGGAAGGAAAATGGAAGATCTAGCAATTATCTGTTCATTTTATTAATGACTCGACGACTAGATGCACAAGAAGTTTGTAGCTAAAAAATGAGTTGGTGGAATTGAGACGTCATTGGCCAAGGAAATTATAATACATTTTACTTGCCAGCAATTGTCAAAACATGCAATTATGTCAATGGATCAACTCTACTAGCCTCGACCAAATTATACGGTGATAATTATTTTTTAAAATATTTTTTATTTAAAAATATATCAAGTTTTTTTTTTTAAAAAGAAAGTTTATTAAACAATATAAAAACACAAAAAAACCATATTTTGAAAATAGGATTTTTTTCTTATACCCAGATGGATATTAATTCTAGAGCAAACCTCAAATATACATCCAACTATTAAGATAATATCAATTTTACTCCCAGAATATTTTTTTTATATTAATTTTATCCCTAATTTATTTTGATTAAGGAATTCTGTTAGAACAACTGGATGTCCACATTAAATTACTTGTAAAATTTATTTTTTTTCATAGAAATATAAATGGAAAGCTTTAAAAAATAGATAAAGATCGAGTTCTTAATCGAGAATTTTTGAAATCTTGAATGCAAAATGGATACAAAGATTGTTCTGGTGATAAAACTGAAGCCAGTTATATAGTCGAGAGATATTTTTATTTTTAAAGATTTAATTAATTGGGGATCTTCATTAATACAAGACCGCGTGCCAAGAATGATTCAAACCGGAGACCATTCTTCTCAACATGGGATCAAGTGAATCAAATACTGTTAGTGCTTATAAAAGTCTTGCTAATTTATTATGCTATACAAGGAAAAAGGCTTAACAAATAATGACAACATTATTCTGCACAAAATGTTTAATTTAGATCATAGGTTTATCCGAAAGATGAAAACTAGAGGCAGATCTTGTGCCCTCTTCCATGCTTAGGACAACATACTCCATGACAGTACTTAAGAAAATGCAAAGTAATTTCTTCTGTGGTAATTGAGTGTTTAGGATTTTTATCATATAACTACACTGCAGAAAACAAATGATCAAATTATTTGGAACATAAAATTTTACAGCAACACAAGGAATTGGAAAAAAAAAAAAAGTACTCCAGAAATTTTCCGAGCTGTGTGGTATAATAGGTCTGGGAGGGTTCAACCTGAGGAAAGGTAATGTGCTACACTAGATTGTGATCGTACCAAGTTTGTAATGAAAAACTAGCATACCTTAGATTCTAAAGATAGAATGAAGCCTTAGCTGGAACTTCAGCATCAAGGTTCATTTCTCAGAACATTTTTTTTAGACCTTTTTCTGGCATGTAGATTGAAGTTGAGTTCTTTTCCATCTGCAAGCAAGAAACATTTCCAAAACCTATTTACATTGGTTTTGTTTAAGCTTTGTATTCAAAGCTACCCTAGCTATGAGACGTTTCAGTCTATGAGCTCCAGGACCTGGTTTTATTTTGTCCAGGTCCCCAACCTCAGAACATTTGGGTTTACCAGAACACCATCCACCAGGAGTGAAGCTCCCATTCTTCCGGTGAAGTAAATCCTTGTCAATCTTATCCAAGACAGGGTCGTCTCTCTTGAATTTCCTGGCAAAAGCAGCACCACTCGCAATCATATGGTCTGTGTCATTAAGGGTAAGGGTGTGAGGATGCTGCTTAGGAGGATTGTCCCAAGCAATGTAGTGCAAATCATGACTGACTGCTGTTTGAGCATACTCTGGCACATTGCATATTACTGTGTGAAAGTATCCTTCAGGTGAGGAAACGAAGTTTGTGTAATACATCAATAAGGTTCTTGGTAGATTATCCCAACCCCAAATTAAGTACTCGACAAACGAGCGGGTGAGAACCATCCATGCTGAACCTGCATAAACAAATTGGAATCCATTTATGAAGTTCATTGAAAGCAGAACAGCAGGCCTTCGTAGTTCCTAGCATTTTTAGAGTTTCAGTTGCAAAGCACATGTTGGAAGCCCTCAGGACTTCGATTTTCAGTAAAGCAATGGCTACAATTGAACACCTGTTCTGAATTCTACAAAATAGCTGACTGGACTAAACACCAATTGGTTTGTTAAACTGAAAAAAAAATGATAACCTATGAAAGAGACGCCATGCATTCCTGAAACAAACTCCTAATGCATCAGATTAAGCTGTAGTTGTAATCAATACATAGAGCTTTAACTCTATCAGTTACTATAGATCACAAGCAACTAAAGAATATAGAAAAAGGAACTTTTATGGCATGAAACTACAAACATGTTAGTTACAGAAAGCATTGCCAGTTGAAAGTTGCAAATTGCAATTGCCAGTAGACAGCCTTAAACTCTATCAAAGAAACAGAGATTACCATTAAATTCATTTAGAAACTGAGTAAAGCTCTAACAGATTTGTTAAAAAAATTGCAGATGTCAACAATTCAATCCTAATTAGTATTTATTTTATTTTTATTTTGCAGGGAATTAAACATCAATAATCAACCTTACTGGCATGCATCCGTGAAAAGATTAGGGATATGTTAAATATGAAAACTAACCAGTGAATAATTTAAATGCTGTTGGCAAAGATCTTCTTGGCATCGCCCAGTATATATCTGCTTTAGTTGTTGAGTAAAGCCCAGGGTCTACAATCAAAGGCATCGCCCGTTTGTCCCTAAACACCACATCAGATATCAGATCACTCTCTGGAAACAGATTCTAAATCAAAGCGGGGGAGAGAAAGAGTGCTTACGCTTTCCACTCCAATTTACTTGTGTGCTCAATAAAGTTCAGATTTCGGTTTATGGTTGAAAATGTGTGAATAAGATCTGTGCATATTAAGAGCAAAATAATCAGAAAGATATTTGAAGGCAAACAATTTCACCATGACCTCCACTACCCACCCACCCACCCACCCACCAAAAAAGAAAAACGGATAGTTTCATATAAAATTCAAATCACAGACTAACCATCTTGAGTTACAAGAGGATAATCAGAAGCACTGAGGTTGATGAACCAATCCCAATCTTTTCCCATTTTGAGAAGAATTGCACAGGCATGAAGTGTATTAGCAACCATGGTGGGTCCTTTGTAAGTAACCATATTGGCTTTGCTGATCATATGAACATTTCCAACTTTGGAGAAAACCGGATGCTTTTCCACTCGGGACGCAAGCTCCAATCTTTCATTTGCTGGGGACTCGAGGTCCAGATGAACAACATATTGGTTCCGGGGATGGTAAAGTGAATGGAGGGTTCTCCAAAGCTTTTCCAAGTCACCTTTAGACCCAGAAACCAGATAAGCAAATCGAGGAATTTGGGAAGGGAGAGGAGGGGGAGGAGATTGCGAGACTTTTGTTTCAGCATAAACTTCGGTTGTCTGGTTGGTACGGAATTGGAAAATGTTGAAGATTTGATTGATTGTGTGCAATGAAGAAACAAGACCCATGTTGAAGCAAGTTGCTAAAAGGAACAGACATATGAGGGAGCTTATAACAAGAGGGAAAGCCCATCTCTTCTCCACGTTTAGGGACCCCATTGAAAGACCTTATCATGAGTTCCAGTGACTGATCCTCACAGCATCCCAAATTGGGATTCCCAAGTTGTGCTTGCTCACTCAACAGAAACGAGAAATTGGTATTCAACAATGAACAAAATCTTTTATATACCGGATACTACGATAGGGAAAAAAACCCAAAACCTGGCCTTTAACCAGTCTAGGCTGCCAAATCACAAAAAAACAACAGAGCAATCCATTAACAAAGAAACTGCAGCTTGCGTAAACCAATAAAAAAATTACACAATACGCATCAAATGATGTAGAAATAAAATATAATACCACCACATAGACATAGGAAGACAAAGAAACAGTTATATATATAAAAGAAACACCAAGAATTATAAGAGACAAACGATGCATCAATAAAATCGACCAAAGATCAACAAGTGAATCAAACAAATTAGCTAAAAATTCTTCACATTTTTTAATCAGGTGCATAAATTATCAAGCAAGTCATTGACAACTAAATTTATTTTTATTTATTCAGCTGCCTAGAATGCTAAAATCTTGGCAAGCAACGTCACTACAGATCCTAAATCCCCAAAAAAAAAAACATTTGATTCACATTTGAAAACCATGTTCATTTCAATGATACAATCGATAAAAAAGAAACCACTCAAATCATTTTTGTTATCATAAATACCACATCAACTCCTACCTTTATTTATTCATTCATTCTTTCATTAATTCTTTTTTTAAAAAAAAAACAGAGATCACACAATAAGAAGCAAATCCCAAAAGAGGAAATTCAGGATTTGAATCATTGAATCAATGAAAGAAACAAATGAACCCAGAAAATACTGTAACAGAAAAGGAAAAAAAAAACAAAAAGAATAGCGTAACGGCCATGGCGTGGATGATGGCACACACAAACACAGCTGAACCAATACAAGAACAAATTAAAGAAAGACAGAAACAAGAAAAGAGACAATAACTAGCGTAAATAATTAGTTTTGTTAATAAAAAAACAAAAAATAGAATAAACCTGTTATAGAGATAGAGAGAACTTCAAGACAGTATTTTTGTTCTTATGCTCTTTCAGGGGAGACAACGTGGAGATAGAGAGATAGGGAGGTAGAGACCACGTATTTATAAACAATAAGATTCTACAGTGAGAGCGATGCGCATTAAATAAATTTGGTGGTTTCTGGTTTTTTTAAGAGGACGTGTAAGCATGAAGTGGATCGTTTTGTTTGTTTAGTGCTTATCTAAAGCATGGGAAATGATGTTTTTTAAAATATTTTTTATTTTTAAAATATATTAAAATAATATATTTTTTAGTATATTTTTGATATTAATATATTAAAATAATCTAAAAATACTGAAAAAAATTTAATTTAAAATAAAAAATTCAAAACTTGATGAAAAGTCAGTTCAACCACATTCTCAAATATGGCCTTGTAAATTCATAATAATAAAGATTTGCATTAACTATATTTTAGCTCCTCTGGGTTTTATAATGTCTTATTTTTATCTATTTTTACATTTTAAAATTTTAATTATGTAAATTTTTTAAAAAATTTAGTATTAAAAAAAACTAAAACAAAAGGGTGTTTCGAATAATAAAAATAATGTAACTCTAAACTTATTTGTATTATGAAGTGTAACAATGATTTTGTCATTTTCACCATATACATTTGACCTGGCTTTTGAGATAATAGAATCTTTTCATATTTTTTTGTATAATAAAATTAATAACTTATAATTAAAAGCAAGAAATAATGAATTTTTGTATAAGGGTTATTTAAAATTTTTTATTTTTAAAGCTCGGTAAAATAACTTAATTACTCTTAAAATTACAAATTCTTTAACTGGCGTTCGGGGGCTTTTTTGTCTTTTCATCTTATTTTGTTTTTGTTATTTTCAAGTTGAATGATGAATATTTTGTAATAAAATAAATATAAATATTATTAAAAAAAAGATGGTTGAAGCATGCATTACATGTATCATGCCATTCATAAGTGGGTCTAAACCATGCCATTCTAGTAGCTTATGCGAGGTGGTGCAGTGGTCAAATGATGGCTTCCAGGGCGGCATTCAAATCGTCTTTGCAACCCCTCCATTTATAGGTGGCGCATGTGGTGTATGGACTTTTAATTTGACATCGATGACCTTTTTTTCTCTCTCCTCTTTAATTTTCTCGCCTCAACCTTCATATTTTCAAAACAGCCTTTCAATTTATTTTTCTTTCACATTTAGTCCATGTTCTTTTGATTATTATTTATTTTATTTGAAATGATTTATAAAATTGATTTTTTTTTCAATTTCATTCTCTTTTAATTTTTTTATTTATCAGATTTGGTCCTCATTCTCTTCATTATTATTTGTTTTGTTTTAATCCTTTTTTTAATTGAATTTATTTTTCAATTTCATCCTCTAGTGTTTAATTTTATTTTATTTTTATGTCAAATTTGACCCTTATTCTTTGGATTGTTATTTATTTTACTTTGACAATTTTTTAGATTTAAATATTTTTTTTATTTTATCCTTCAATATTTTTTAATTAGAGATTAACCTTTATTGCTAAAAAAAGGATAGAACTTAATTGTAAATTTTTATAATATATTAATTATTGGTGTCTAATTAATCTAGATTTTCATAAATTCAATGGGTCTAATATATTAATAGTGTTTGGAGTTTAATAGTTGATCTCATAGGTGTTGAATCTTGCAAAAACAATTATTTTTTATTGCAAAAGAAAAAAAAGAATTTAAGATCTTTTGAAAAGAAATAAAAAAATGAAAATTAATTGAATTAAATCTTAATTCATTAATGACATAAAAAAATACTATAAATCATAAGTTCTAAGATTTCATAGGTTATGAGTTTGAGAGATTAACTCAGATTTAAGAGATTTGTCCAAAGTAGCCTTTTTTTTATTATTTCCATTTTAAAGTTTATTTTTTTTTAGTTTCACCCGTCAATATTTATTTAATTAGAGATTGAGCTCCATTACTCTTTTATATTTGTTTATATGGGATTTCTCACTGAATTTGAAAATAATATGGGTTATTTCTGGTCTTTTTTAAATTTATCTTTTTATAAGAATTTATGTTTTGAATTAAATTAATTGATTAAATATAAGCATTAAATGCTCACTTTATGATATTTTGCTTGGTTTGCTTTTCGGGTTGTTGCTTTGATGACGTGTGCAACATCTTTCAGAGTCATCGTGTAGCCTTTTGCAATGGTGTTAAAACCGTTTCGGTGAGCTTTTTCTGGTGATGGGGCGGTGTCCACAATAAAGTGACGATGAGTCTCTAACGAGCTTTTCTTCCTTCTCCTCCTGAGTATTATATCACCAACTCATTTTTTATAGTTAATTATTACCATATTTTTTCCGCTTTATTTATTGTTAATGCTTTTTTTAATCATTTTATTAAATAAACTGACGTTATTGAACCCAATCAAATGAATGACCCGTGTATCACATCTTTCTTGTTTCTTTAAAAGCACTGATATCGCTTAAACATCTTTTTTATGTTAGAAAAATTTTAACTTGGCTCGTGGCATAGTACGAACACCAATCTAGTGGCACATAATGCTTAAGTAGCTAGGACATATTTGTTTTCCAAAAAAAATTCAAGTATGAAGAAAGCTATCGATGAGCAGATAATGTGTCTAAGTGTTCAAAATAAAAGTCACATAAGACACGAAACCAAAGTTATGATGGATCATAAAAATCACTTAGGCACCTAAGATCCAAATATAACATATATCCATTAAGGCCTGCCTTTATCATGTTGCCTGAAGCTCTTTTAAAACCAGGGTCATTAATCTAGCCTATAAAAACTTTGATGGCTCAATAAGGCCAAAAAACCTATTATTATTTTGAATATAGGGTGTCCATAAGGATTAACAAGACAACATCCTCATATAGAATATCCATTGAGATTCTTGAAGATCGAACCCCGGATGAGCTAATACTCTTAGGATCAACTATTACACTTGGATGTTGGATGTAATATTCTCTAGTTAAACTTGATCTATTTGGCACAAACTATAGAGACAAAACATTCATGCATTAAATAAAGGCATGCCCCTTGACCACATGTCTCTCAAGTTGTGTTTGGTTAGTTTCCAAGATAGCAGGGACAAATACGAAAGGTATAAAAACATGTTTGGTTTAAGGGATAAAGATTCTTTGTCACCACTATCTCTGTTTTTTTTTCTTCTTAAAACAATATCCAAACACTATTTTAGATAATATATGATTATTGTCTCAAAATAAAAGAGACAATTATGACAAATGAGATGAGACGAAACAAAAGATGGAGACGAGATTGTGTTTGGTAATAGTATACAAGACAAAATAAATATTTTTGTGTTATGTTTGATTAATGAAGGACAAGGATAAACAAACTATAGAAAAGTATGTTTATATATATTACCATCAAACTTGCAATGTCTAGAACAATAAATAGAGATTATTATTCTCACTTTTAGTTTATAATGAGCTTTTTTTTTTCCAAACTAACTAAAAATGGTAATTTCTCTACTCATTCTCATTCTCCAACCCAACAAACAAAAACATTTAGCTTACATTCACCAAGTAATAAATCCAAATAAAGAAGGCCTATTCCCTTGCTTTCTCCTTTAAACAACTCCAAATATAGTATCATTTTAAAATAAGTTATGGTCTCGATTAATTTGTAAACTTATCCAATGAGACATTTGACCATCCAAATGAAAATTTTCAAATTGTTACCTTGTCAATCATTGCTACTATAAATATTTTTTTTTCTTTTAATATTTTGTCAAAATTTAATTTTCTTAAAAAAATCATTATAAAATACTTATTGTGCTTCATAATATACTTTACCAAGAAAGAAAAATATTTAGCTTCCATTCAACGAGTAGTAATAAATTCAAATAAACTTTTTAAAATAAACCTAATATATATATATATATATATATATTAATTTATTCAAATTTTATTTTGACTATCAAAATTCTAGAATTGCTTAAGAATAGGATAACAAAATTCAATAATTAAAAAATAAAAAATAAATTTATGAAAAAATAGTAAAATTTACTAAATATATAGTTGAATGATATATGTGGGAATTTAGTGCATATATATTGAAATTTTATCTTCCTCTTATTTATTTATTTTTATGATTTTGACCTCACATGTCTAAGATAACTAGCTTTATGGTAGATTTGATGATTTTTTAGAGCCATTTTTTAATAAAAAATAAAGATTTTGTTAAACTAAAATTGAGAAAACCTTTTCAAATCTCAATTTAAAGTTAATAAAAAAATATAAAAAATATATCTAACATATAGTTTAATATGTCATTCCACTTAACATCTAATATTTAATTTTATTTACAAATGTTGGTATCCATTGATATGTAACATCTAAGTTATAATAAGTTTTTCATTAAATACATGTTATAACAATTTTTATGACTGAATTTCCCTCCATTTATTACTATCGAAACCGAAGCTGTTAAAATCATGAGTTGACTTGTAAAATCGTATGATTTTTTGAGTCAACATATATTTATCGTGTAAAATTACATAAAAAAGAAAATATAAATATTAATTCTCTTTCTCCCCTAGTTAGCAAACAAAACCCTGTAAAGTAAAAGTGGACATCAAGATATTATCTCATAGTCTCGCTCGCGCCGCTAAGGTGCTGGAAGTTTAGAACAACTCAGTGGCCAAACCCCAGTTTTCTCTAAAGGTATGTATTGTTCTCATCGATCTCTTTTTCTTATAATTACTTTTGCTCCTTTTTTAGTTTTGTAAAAAAACGGCTGCAAAAGAATTTTTTTTCTTCTCTATTCTTTTTCTTCATCAACAAAGCCTTATTAGATATTATTTTGATTTGATGTCATCTTTTTATGTATTAAATTTTGCTTAATCACAATTTTTATTGCTCGAAGTGAAGAAGATTAGGGTTTCTTTTTTCTTTTTATTGGCAATGCTGCCTATTATATTATTTAATCAGTTTATTTTTTTGTTACAGTTATATGTGACGGCTCCCATTCTTGTGAATTGAAGAAACCTATAGTTATAGCTAGAGTGAATGCTGAGAAGTATACCTATCTTGTTTGGAAACAAAAAGTTGAATATGTATTTCTATGATATTATGTGTGTTTATATAATGAGTTTGTGTTGCTGATTTTGTTATAGAATCATGATTGGTTATATCAGAAGTGAACCTCTTCCTTTAAGTTTTTCCTTTTAAATTTCTTCTTATATTGTTTGGTTAGATAAAAACTAGATCTTTGTTTCTAATCATCATTCATTCATAACAGAGCATCTCATTATTCCTTAGAAGTTAGGACCTTGAAAACCAAATAATTAAGCATATTTTTATGTCTAGAACATATATTGGCAAATCCTTTTTTATTATTAACCCAACAATTTGAGTTGATAAGTTTGATGTTATTCTTTAATTGTCAAGTTATTGCCATTAATTTGAAGTTCCTTATGATTTTATGATTCTATAATTTATTTTTATGATTTGAGTTTATATTGCATTTTCTGTGTCATATAAAAAAATATATTTTTGACAACCTTGATCCAAATGACTTGCATTTACTCAACAACATAATAGACTAGATGACTTGTAGTAGTTTTTTTTTTTACTTCGTTCAATGAGAGTTAGAGCTGAAACTATCACTAATAGATTTTCATAATCAAACCAATTAAACTTGAACTTACCCAAATCAAAAGAATGAAAAACTATAGAATCAAATAACAATTTATCATATATCTCAGAAAATTTTATGGTGTTTAATCTATAACTACTAGGTATGACAAAAAAAGAAGATAAATTGACATTAAGTTCCATTAAAATAATATAAAATTAATAATAGAAAGATGTATAAAAGCTTTAATTTGTGAAAAAAAATACAAGGCCCATGTGGTCATAAATTTGTTGCAAACGATTGTGAAAAAAATTTAAGTGTTTCATTTTCTTTCTTTTCCTTTGTCCTTTTTTACATAGTGATGACTACAAAGTTTTTCCTTTTAAATTTTTTCTTACATTGTTTGGTTAGAGAAGGACTGGATCTTTGTTTCTAGTCATCCTTCATTCATACCAGAACATTTCATTATTGCTTAGAAGTTAGGACTTTGAAAACCAAACAATTATGCATATTTTATTTTCAGAAAACAAATTGCCAAATCCCTTTTTGTTATTAACCTAATAATTTAAGTTGATAAGTTTGATGTTATTCTTTAATTGTCGAGTTCTTGCCATTAATTTGAAGTTCCTTATGATTTTTCGATTCTATCATTCATTTTTATGATTTGAGTTTATATTGCATTTTCTGTGTCATATAAAATTATTTTTTGACAATCTTGATCCAAATGACTTGCATTTACTCAACCACACAATAGACCAGATGACTTGTAGTTGTGTTTTTTTTTTTTTACTTCTTTCAATGAGAGTTAGAGCTGAACCTATCACTAACAAATTTTCAAAATTAAACCAATTGAACTTGAACCAACCCAAAACAAAAGAATAGTCAATTCCATTAAAATAATATAAAATAAATTAAGACTACAAGTAGTCATCACTATGTAAAAAAGAACAAAGGAAAAAAAAGAAATAGGGGTGATCATTTTCGGTTTGGTTCGGTTTTTATATATAAAAAAGTAACCAAATTGGTTTTTTTTTAAACGAAACTAGTTTAAACCAACCGGTTTTGGTTTTGTTATTTTAGAACAAAAACCGATTCAAACCGACCGGTTCCAGTTCGGTTCTGTTATTTTATATTAAAAACAAAAAATTATATTGTTTTTCATAGTTATTTTTGTAATTTCTAATGGGTTTGGTTTCAGTTTGGCTTGGTTTTTTTTATTTTTTTATTTGGGTTTGGTTTCTTTTTTTTTGTTTCAGGCTTATAAAACCAAAACTGAACCAGTCAGTTTTTTAAAAATTCTAATTATTTTGATTTTTTTTTTCACAGTTTGATTTTTTAGTTTTTTTGCTCACCCCTAGAACTAAAATGAAACATTTAAATCTTTTTCATAATCATTTGCAAAAAAATTATGACCATTTGGCCTCATTGTATTTTATTTTTGCACAAATTAAAGCTTTTATACGTCTCTCTATTATTGATTTTATATTAGTTTCTTACTTTTACTTTTATTTATGTTAATATATTTTCTAGATTGATCCAGATAATGAATTGATGTCTATGTACTTATTACCATACCTAATTTTGGCCGAATGAACTAATCTATGTTAAATAAGATATATACAAGCTTCAGGAAACAAACATATAAATTACTTTTCTTATCCAATTGATTGTTTAACATCTGATAACTATAATCTTTGATTTGTATTTTAAAGTTCTTATCTTATTTGTAAATACAAACATATAAATATTCTTATAAATACATGAATATACTTCATACTAGTATATGCAGAACCAACCTTCTTAATCCCTTTAACCTGGTATCAGAGCATTTTAGCTCACCCTACTCGATCTATATGGCCTCTTTAAGTGAATCTTCCACCACTTTTGTTATCCCCAACATCACCCAACTAGTTTCTGTCAAACTAAATGACATTAATTATATCAACTGAACTACTAAGTTCACTCCTGACCTGCGTAGCCATGATCTTTCAAGCATTGTTGATGATTCCAACCCTTGTGCTTCGCAGTTTATTGTTGATGATACTGGGAAGACCACATCTAACCTCAACCCTGCCTATCTAATGGTAAAAAAATGATTAATCTATCCTTATATGGATAAATGCCATATTATCTGGGAAAGTTATGTCCATTATTTATGGACTAAATTCTTCTCGCCAAGTATGGACCACCTTGGTTAATCACTTTGCATCTTATTTTCGCTCCCATATCTCTCATATCAAAAGACAACTTCATTATTTAAATTAGGGATCTCAAAGTTGTTCTAATTATTTATTGACAGTTAAAAGTTGGTCTAACAACTTGCCACTGTTGGAAAACCTGTGGATGATGAGGATCTAATCTCCTGTGTTATAAGAGGCTCAACTCTATATTTTATCATTTCATAGCCTCTCTGAATTTTACAACACGTAACACCAATATCAGCTTAAATGATTTTCAAGATGAGTTAGTTAACTATGAGCAAATTATTTACACATAAATCAAGCTTGCTGAACCCAAAAATAACATTGACTTATTCACTAATAACACAAAACCACCACACTATATAAATAAATTTTCTCCATACCATCAATCATTTCCCTAATAAGCTAAATTCCTAACCAATACTTTCATATACTCAACTAAAAATGATTCCAAATCCTCTACTCCAAATAAGCTTTTCTCCACACCTCAGCAACCCTGCCAAGTTTGTGAAAAAACAAATCATCGGGCCCTAAACTGCTATAATCAAATGATTTTTTGTTACCAAGGGCAACATCCTCCATCTCAACTTGCAGCATTAGCAACCTAGTCAAATGTCTCTTATGATATGTAGCATTCATGGTACTTGGACAGTGGTGCCACCAACCATATCATAACTAATCTTAACCACTTATATCTGCAACAATATAAGGGTACAAACATGGTTACAGTGGGTAATGGAGGAGGTTTGCACATCACACATATTGGTTCTTCATTAATTTCCTCTCTCACCACTAATTTCTTCATCACAAATATCCTTATATGTCTTAATGCTTCATATAACTTGCTATCAATTCAAAAGTTTTATGCTAATAACAATTGCTACATTATTTTTACAGTTGTTTGTTTTATTGTTAAGAATCTGCAAACATAAGAGACAGTTCTATAAGGTTTGACTAAAGCACGATTATATCCCATTAATCTGCAACATCTTTAGTCCCCTAAGGCTTTCCTAATACCTTATCCACATCTTCTTCTCTCTTTCACTGCACTGCTAAGAGTCAAGACACTAATCTAAATTTGACACTTAAGATTAGGCCATCCCTCTAAATTTGTCCTTCAACAACTTATCCTTTAGTCTATCTTGCATGAGTCTAGTTCATCTAGACTTTAAAAACTTTGTGAATCTTATCCAATAACTAAAAGTCATAAACTTCCTTTTATAGAATCCATTAATAGGTCTATTTCACCTTTAGAATTAATTCATTTAGATGTTTGGACCTTACATATTCCTTCTGTAAGTGGCTGCAAATTTATGTTATTTTTATTGACGATTTCTCTCATTTCTCATCGTTGTTTCTATTACATCACAAATCAGATGTTACTAAGTGCTTCATTAAATTCAATTGCTTGATTGAAAACCTATTCTCATGTAAAATAAAAAAAATTATAAACTAACAATGAAGGTGAATATACCTCAAACTCCTTCAAAGCTTTCCTTAAAACATATGGGATTCTTCATCGTCTAACCTGTCCATATATGTTAGAACAAAATGACATTTCTGAGCGAAAACATCACCATATTACTGAGACTAGTTTATCTCTTCTTACTCAGTTTCACCTTCCATCTAAGTATTGGGTTGATGATTTTTTAATAGCCACATATCTTATAAATCGCCCCCTACATTTGTTCTTATAAATTAATCTTCTTATCTTAGGCTATTTAAACAACAACCATATTACTCCCTTTTCAAAACCTTTGGTTGCACTTGTTACCCTCATACTATGTCCATTCCACACTCATAAGTTGCAATATTGTAGCAAAAATGTATTTTTTTAGGATATAATGTTAATCAAAAGGTTACTGTTGCTTCGATCTTTACACCAACCGTGTATACATCTTATGTCTTGTGATGTTTGATGAACTGAATTTTGATAACGCCTCTTTGCTTGCTCAATTTGAATTTTAACAACTTTAGGTTTGTGTCTTCAAACCTTTGGTTTTTCAATTCCTTCCAATACATACCATCTTACACTAACATCCCTCCCATGCATTAGATAACATCACACCTGATTCTTCACTTTCCTCTATATCTTCTAAACCCTTATCCATTACCTTATCTAGACCTTATAGTTTATTTCCTTCTTCTATCGTTGTCCCTATAACATATGCTTTATCCTTACCTTTTCGTATGGTTACTAAGTTCTAAACTAACTCCTTAAAACCAAAGCAGTTTCCAGACTATTGTTTGTCCTACTCTACTACGCATCCTCTGCAAGCTTTGTCTACCATTACCTTTCCTTTAGAACCCACAAACTACTCTCAAGTAGTAAAGAATACAAATAGGTGTGATGTTATGCAAACTGAATTCGATGCTCTCTTACATGATAAAACTTGGACTTTATATCCATGTACAACATCCAAGAAGGTGTTTAGAAACAAATGAGTATTCAAGAGTAAACAAAAATACAATGGTTATGTTGATAAGTACAAAGCAAGGCTTGTAGCTAAAGGTTTTAATCAAGAGGATGACAGTGACTTTCATAAGACTTTTAGCCCAGTTATTAAACCAGTAACTATTATACTTGTTCTTGTTATTGTTGTCCACTATAATTGGTATTTTCATCAGCTAGACATCTCAAATGCCTTTCTTCATGGGTCTTTTGAAGAAGAGTTATTTCTAGAGCAATTTAATTAAGGGCTTTGACGACAAACAAAATCCATATCATGTCTGTAAGCTTTAGAAATCCTTATATGGCTTAAAACAAGCTCCTAGAGCTTGGTTTATACGCCTTTCATAAGTTTTATTGGAGCTTGGTTTTGTTGGTTCTAATATGGACACATTCTTATTCTTTTTTAATCATCATAATATATGCATTCATGTGCTTGTATATATGAATGATATCATTGTCACAAGTAACTCTTCTCTTGTTATTTCCTTGCTTATTTTTGCATTGAGCAATGAATTTGCAATAAAAAAAATCTTGGTCCACTATCATTCTTTTTTTAGCATTCAAGTAACAAGAATAGTTCCTAGTCTTCATCTTCATCAAGATAAGTATGTGACTGATTTACTTCATCGTATTAAGTTGGTGGGTGCCAAACATGTGTCTACTCTTTGTAGTTTTGGTGGGAAGTTATTAAAGTTTTCAGGTGGTCCTCTTGTTGACTCGACAGAATATCACTCCATGGTAGAAACTTTGCAATATCTCACCCTTACAAGACCTAACATCCCCTACAGTGTTAACCAATTTTGTCAATTCCTACATTGTCCAACAACAGTCCACCTCACTACTGCTAAATGAATTTTAAGGCACTTAAAGGGCACCCTTATTTTAAGTCTCCAATTCACCAAGGATTCTCTGTAACTAAATAGCTTATGTGACTTGGGATGGTAGTCCTGATGATCACAAATCCACAACTGGATATGCCATCTATCTTGGACCTTACCTCATTTCATGGGCAACAAATAAGCAACTTGTCGTGGACAAGTCCAATACTGATGCTAAATATTACTCTATGTCAATCATTTTTGCTAAACTTTACTGGCTACATATGCTTTTTTGTGAACTTTATATTCCACTCACCACAACTCCTTGTCTTTAGGTTGAAAAAATTGGACCTCTAGCTTTATCCTCAAATCATGTGTTTCATGTTAGGACTAAACACATCGAAGTTAATTATCACTTCATACGTGAGAAGATTCTGAACATGGATTTACAAGCTGATTATATTTCTACTTTTGATCAACCTTTAAACATCTTTACCAATGGTATGTCTTCTTCACGATTCCTCCTATTTCGACACCAATTGATGCTTCGATCTCTCCTTATCAACTTGTAGAGGGGTGTTAGACAGGATATATACAAGCCTTAGAAAACACAGAAATTCAAGGAATGACATATTACTTTTCTTGTCTAGTTTACTATTTAATATCTGATAACTATAATCTTTGATTATTGATATTTTAAATTTTTTATCTTATTTGTAAATACAACATGTAAATATTATTATAAATAACATGAATATATTTTATAAAGAGTCTCCTTAATCCTTTTAGGTATCCAGAAGCACCCACGCAATTAAGACAGAATTGAAAAAAAAATAACATGATGTCTCCACTCCAGAGGGGTCCCATAGTTATAAAGGGCCGCACGTTGCCCTTAATTTACTTAAATCTTAATGATGGCGGTTTCCAGTTGATATGGTTGACTTTGACATTCTCTTTATCTGTCTCTCTCTCCCTCACATTTTTTTATGACAAGGAATTCCAACCGTAAATTTTCAAACGTATAATGAATGCATTGCCCAGCTCAATACAGGGGTGTCCTTGTCTTTTATAGTATATATCTATTAAATAATAAAATATAGATTTTTATATATAATTACCATACTTTGTAGTCTCTCATATAGCGAAGTCATTATGTCATAAAACATTACTAAATTACTAATAATAATTTATTATTTATAACATATGATTTTTTATATCCATGATTTGTTGAGTAACTTATTCATAAATTTGCAATATCTATCCACTCAGTTTTAAATTTATAATAAAAAAAATATTTTATATAACTTGTATATTGGAAATTAAAATTAGAAATATTTAGGCATAATCGATTCCTTTTCTTGTATATATTTTATTTTATAAGATTAAAAATGAATATTTTAAAATTTGGTACTTGGAAGATTTTACTTAAATACAATAAACACATCAAATAGATAAATAAGGTTGTTTCGTTCCTACAATAAATAATGAAGTGGGAATAACAAGTTTCTAAAGGAAGAATTTATAGCACTTAAAGAATAATTATTAATATTTACTTAATATGATAGAGAAAATGCTATAATATTTATTTACTATCATTAAGAAGGAGAGAGAAATAGAAAAAAAATATTTAAAAACATCAATATTTTTTTATTGTGTGATAATATTCTTACCATTTTTGATTAAATTTAAATAACCTTCTTTCTCCATTTTGAATTTGTGTTTCTTTATTGGTGATTCGTAGCTAGTTACTCATTTATTATTTTAAAATCCCTAAATAATGATTTTGGGGATAGATCATATATATATTTTTTGTATAGAAAAAAAACACTCAAGTATCCAAAGGGTTTGAGACCCATGATCAAGATCAGGGTTGAGTAAAAAAACCGAGAAAACCAAAAAATAATAATTAAAAAAACCAAACCATGAAAAAAAACAATTAAAATTTTGAAAAAACCAACCAGTTCGGTTCAGTTTCGGTTTTATAAGCCTAAAATTGAAAAAATCGAACTGAACTGAACCGAACCCAAACAAAAAATACCGAGCCAAACCGGGAAAAACCAAGCCAAAACCGAGTCAAACCGGAAAAAACCAAACCAAACCGGAAAAAACCGAACCAAACCGAAAAACCGAGACAAACCGGTTTGAACCAGTTTTTGTCCAAAAAACCAAACCGAAACCAGTCTGTTTGAACCGGTTTCTGTTTTTTTTTAATTTTGGTTTTTTTTATTTTTTAATAAAAACCGAATTGAACAAAAAATGATCACCTCTAATCAAAATTAACAGGGCGGATCCAGGTCAGGGTGATAGGGGCATAGCCCCATGAGATTTTGATTTTGAAAAAAATTTTGAAACCGAACCGTGAAAAAAAACCGATTAAAATTTTGAAAAAACTGACCGGTTCGGTTTCGGTTTTATAGGCCTAAAACTGAAAAAATCGAATCGAACCGAACCCGAACCGAAAAAACCGAGCCAAATTGGGAAAAAACCGAGTCAAGCCGAAAAACCGAGCCAAACCGGAAAAAACCGAGCCAAACTGAGTCAAATCAAAAAAACCGAGACAAACCGGTTTGAACCAGTTTTTATCCTAAAAAACCGAAACCGGTCGGTTTGAACCGGTTTCGGTTAAAAAAACATTTCAATTTAATTATTTTTTTAATAAAAACTGAATCGAACCAAAAATAATTATCTCTAATTAAAATTAATCAAAATTAACAAGGCGGATCCAGGTTAGGGCGGGAGGGGAGCCCCATGAGATTTTGATTTTGATTCTTTTCCAAATATATATAATGATTATATATATATATATAAATAGATGATATATATTTTTAGTCAACAGCAACGGTACCTTCCAAATCAAAGCATATTATTAATAATAAAAGTAACTAACTTTCATTATATTAGGCAATTTTTACGCTATAAAAAATAGTATTTAACGGAATGAGTGAATTAAAAAATTAAAAGTAATAATACAATAATATCCCATTTATTAATCTTTTTTTCTCTCTCTCTTTGAAGACCATCTCCCTTTCTAAGGAGGTCCTGCATATCTTCCTTGCAATGTTTAAAGATTATTACGTATTTTCAAGGAAGATATGCAAAAATAAAGTAAAAAAAAAATACCAAGTAAAAAATTTGAATATACACAAAAACCAAGCAACTGGGCTTTTGTGTATATTTAAGCTCACAATTCAAAAATAAATGAAATCCCCATGAAATCGAGAAGTCATTAAGCCCATAAGTGGAATGATTATATATATAAAATAGAATTAACTCCATATAAAGGAGATAAAATAAAACAAAATTTATAATGTTAAATTCTTAACGATCCAAATATAGAGAAAAATTAAAAAAAAATAATTAAAAACACCATCAAACTTAAGTAAAGTCGTCAAACCTTGCGAGTCAAATCATGTAAGCATGATAACCTATCAAAAGCCAAAACAAGAAAAATCATGAATTCTAATTTTCAAACCGATCCAATATTGAAGGACGAAACCCAAAAAAATATTCAATCTAAAAAAACAACGCAAAAAAAAAACCTTAAGTCACTTAGGCTAACTTGTCAAACTTGCAATCTAGGTCATGAAATTAGGATAAACCTCTAGAAAAGAAAGCAAAGAAAATAAGGAAGATCAACTTTCAATAAATATAATGTTGAATGATGAAATTGAAAATGATAATTAGTGTAAACATATTTAAAAAAAATCGATGTCAACCCTAATTATCATTTCAAACTCGTAAGCTAAGTCATGAGACCAAGATCACCATATCAAAAAAAATCACAAAGTCCAATTCCTAACCAATGCAATGTCGAGGAATTAAATTAAAAAAAAATCCATTTAAAAAAGGATCTAAAAAAAAATAGTAATCAAAAGAATGAAAACCAAATCTAAAACAAAAACAAAATGGCAAGAATATTTTTTATAAAGTAGCACAAATCCTGATGAAATGAGAGAGCAAAAAGAAAGGAAAAGGAAAAAAAAAGTGGTTGCACATACTTTCAATAGTGACGTGTCGTATCATTGTGAAGAGCTTGTTGCGCCACTTCCAATGCAATCATAGACGGTGATGTTACGTCACTAGAGGCAATTGCATGCACATGTAGAACGCAGTGGTCAAACTCTAAATGTACCATTCAAGTTTTTATACATGTTTACCTTAACCCACCATATTCATTTAAGTTTTAATTTTGGTCCCTTAATATTTTATTGTTTTACATCAATATAATTTTAATTTATTTTACAAAACTAAGAATTAATCAAGTGCTATAATTTCCTATTGACACTATAAAAACCTCATATCTAGGCAACCAAAATAAACAATCAAGTCAAATCCTAAAAAAATCAATGTGAAATGATCAAATTAGAAAAGAAAAGTTAAGTGCTCGGAAAAAAAATCTTCTGTTGATAGTGATGTCCTTGATGTTAGTAAATAAAAGAGACTTGATGTTTTTTTAAGCTTCAAATTTCATCCTCTTCTAAGCTTTAATTTTTTTAAATCAATGAAATTAAATGTTTTTGTCAAGCCAAACATAAATCGAGTGATGAAATATTTCTCCAATATTAAAAGGTCCCCATACATAGGCATAAAACAATTCACCAAGACCAATCCCAAATCAACGCACTGTTAAAGACTAAATTAAAAAAATATAAGGGACCAAAGTGAAAAAAATACTCAAGAACAAATAGAAAAGAGCTTTCACTTTGTGAATCCATAATGAAAGCTTTCACATGACACGGTGAAATATTGATACCTTTTAGTTTTTTCTTTTTAATTTAATTTCAAACTGACCTAAAATAAAAGGTCATATTTAATATATACCCCATATTAAAGAACAATTCAATTTGAGCTTGGTGGAGCTTGGTGACCTAATAAAAACTACTAGTTGTGGTTTTAAGCAAAATGGAAGAACCAATGCTAGAATTTATGTAAGAATCAAAAAATCTTAAATTTATTTGGAAAAAAATTATATTGTCTACACAATTTACTTAAGGTTACATAATCTATGTGTATCTATATTTATATCCAGAACTAGAAGCTTCAGATTTGAGGATGAATAAGAAAATAATTGATTCTTAGGGTGAAAACATGTAAAATTGAAAGGTATAATTAAAAACTTTCAAAATGTGAAGTCTAAAAATAAAATTTCAGTTATTTTTCTAAGATCAACTTGAGTCACCTAGGCTAACTTGTCAAACTTGCGACTTAGGTCATGAGATTAAGATAAACCTCTAAGAAGGAAAGCAAAGAAAATAAGAAAGATCAACTTTTGATAAATATAATGTTGAATGATGAAATTGAAAATGAAAATTAGTGTAAAAAAATTCAAAAAAAACCGATGTCAACCCTAATTATCATTTCAAACTCGTAAGCTAAGTCAGGGGACCAAGATCACTATATCAAAAAAAATCACGAAGTCCAATTCCTAACCAATGCAATGTCGAGGAATAAATTAAAAAAAAAGTTTCATTTAAAAAAGGATCTAAAACAAAAAAAAAATAGCAATCAAAAGAATGAAAGTCAAATCTGAAACAAAAACAAAATGACAAGAAATTTTTTTATAGGGTAGCACAAATCCTGATGAAATGAGAAAGCGAAAAGAAAAGAAAAGGAAAAAAAAAGTGTTTGTCACATACTTCCAATAGTGACGTGTCATATCATTGTGAAGAACTTGTTGTGCCACTTCCAATGCAATCATGGACGATAATGTTACGTCACTAGAGGCAATTGGATGCACCTCTAGAGTGCAATGGTCAAACTTTAAATGCACCATTCAAATTTTTATGCCTGTTTACCCTAACCCACCATATTCATTTAAGTTTTAATTTTGATCCATTAACATTTTATTGTTTTACATCAATATAATTTTAATTTATTTTACAAAACTAAGAATTAATCTAGCGCTATAATTTCCCCTTGACACTATAAAAACCTCATATTTAGGCAACCAAAATAAACAATCAAGTCAAATCCTAAAAAAATCAATGTAAAATGATCAAATTAGAAAAGAAAAGTTAAGTGCTCATAAAAAAAAAATCTTCTCTTGATTGTGTAGATCAATCCTTGATGTTAGCAAATAAAAGAGACTAAATATTTTTTTAAGCTTCAAATTTCATCCTCTTCTAAGCTTTAATTTTTTTAAAATCAATGAAATTAATTTTTTTTGTCAAGCCAAACATAAATCGAGTGACGAAATATTTCCCGATACTGAGAGGTCCCCATACATAGGCATAAAAAATTTCACCAGGACCAATCCTAAACCAACGCAATGTTAAGGACCAATTTAAGGAAAAAAAACTAAGGGACCAAAGTGAAAAAATACTCAGAAACAAATAGAAAAAAGCTTTCACTTTGTGAATCCATAATGAAATCTCTCACATGACACGATGAAATATTGATACCTTTTAGTTTTTTTCTTTTTAATTTAATTTCAAACTGACCTAAAATAAAAGGCTATATTTAATATATACCCCATATGAACAATTCAATTTGAGCTTGGTGGCCTAATAAAAACTACTAGGCTGTGGTTTTAAGCAAAATGGAAGAACCAATGCTATAATTTATATAGGAATCAAATAATCTTAAATTTATTTGGAAAAAAAATTATATTGTCTACACAATTTACTTAAGGTTACATAATCTATCTATATCTATATCTATATCTATATCTATATCTGGAACTAGAAACTTCATATTTAAGGATGAATAAGAAAATAATTGATTCTTGAGGTGTAAACATGTAAAATTGAAAGGTATAATTAAAAACTTTCAAAATGTTAAGTCTAAAAATAAAATATTTTAAAGTTTAGGGGTGTCATGGTACCCTTAATCAATGTAGTCACATCCTATTTTATATACTATAAAAACTAAAGATAAAACAGTAGGATATCAATAATTTTAAACAAGTAAGATTACTAAAATTATATATTTGTGTGGTCGGACCTAATGTCATGATGGTAGTTGAACATGAATAATTTTTTTAGATGTTCTCAAATTAATGCATCATATTTACTTTTCTTTGATTAATTCAAGATTTATTTACCTTACTAAAATTATAAGTAGCCTTCTTGTTTTTTTATTCTATAGCATGCCATCATGATGTTAGATTTTTCCTATGTATTTGTATAAACTCTCTCATTTCTTTCAACTACTTGATCTAATTTTTTTATCGAATCATAAATTAGTCAAATCACTTCTTACAAAAAAAAATCTTAGTTAAAATTAGTTATAATTTCTTAATTAATAATAATTAAGAAGATGCATATTTATTATATTTAAGATATTTTTCACCAAAAAAATATGATATATGCTATTGTTAAAGTCAACTAAACATATGAATGAAACCGCATGATCAATCTCTATCCTTGTTTGTGATTCTCACTATAATGGTCACACAACTACCTGTTGGATGTTATAATTGATATCAAATACAATGAGAATTACATTAAAAAAGTTTAATAAAGACATCATGGCTAATTATTTTTCAAAGTAAATAAAAAATATAGTACTATTTTTAAGTAAAATGAGTGAATAAAGAAGTTGTCACACAAATCAATAAAGAATAATGTTTTTTTGACACCTATTCATAATTGAAGAGACTCCAGCACCTATATTAAAACCAAAGCATAAGATACAATATAATGAAATGTATGCATACCACCTTCCTAAAACTTTAGACAAAATTAACTTTTTTTACCATAACAAATCCCTTAAGGTAAAATAAAACTATTGTTTTCACATATTTACGGACTTTTAGAAAACAATAATGAAATTTACCATCTTTTTTATTTTTCATGCGAACCGAACACCATACATAAATGATTACACTAATAGGTTTTTTGTTTTAAGATACTTATGAGAAAATAAACCTCAAATCTACTCTGAAGAAGAGGTTTACATGGAACAACTCAAGGGGTTTGTTGTTAATGAACAAGAAAAAAAGTTTATAAGTCTGTCAAATCATTATATGGTTTGAAACAAACACCTAAATAATAGCATGAAAATCTTAATAAGGTTATGTTTCCAAATTAATTCAAAATAAAAGAAGATGATAAAATGTGTTTATATGGAAAGCATAGATAAAGGCTATGTCATTGTATATCTCTATATGGACAATATGTTAATTCTAGGCAGCATTAATCATATGATCAAGTCTACTAAGAAAATATTAACTAACAAGTTGGACATAAAAGACTTAGGTGTTGAAAATGTCATACTAGGAATAAAATTTTTAAGATATCTAATGGATTGATATTGTCTCAATCTTATTATGTTGAGAAAGTTCTCAAAAAATTTTATAACGATGACAATAGCATTGTCAAAACACCAATTGATATAAATATACGTCTGTTATCGAGGTAAGAGAATAACCAATTGGAATATTCTCATATAATTGGAAGCCTAATGTATGTTATAAACTACACAAGGTTTGGTATTGCTTACTCAGTTAGTAAACTAAATGGATTTATAAAAAATCCAAGTATGAATCATTGGAAAGTAATAAAAAGAATATTAAAGTATTTGAGGTACACCTTGAACCATGAACTATACTATATTGATCACCTAACAATGTTAGAACAGGTATAATAATGCTATTGATATCTGACACTAAAGATTTGAAATACACAAGTTAATATATCTTCACACTTGGTGGAGCAGCTATGTCATGAAAATCCTTTAAACAAACATGTATCACTAGATCCACGATGGAATTAAATTTATTGCTCTTAATAAAGCTGAGAGGAAGCTGAATGGATTTGAAATTTCTTTATCTCTCTTACTATTCCAAATTAATTGTTAAATGTTCTCTAAAGTTGTCAATGCTCTGCCTTGAAGAATAAATTATTACCCAATCCTAACACTATGTTAAAAGGAAAAAAAAGTGTCAAAGTTGATTGTTCATCTCTTATATGCATAACCATACAAGACGACTTTATAACATGGTTTTATATGCATTTGAAGTTGTCTCTTAGTCTATGCAATCTAATCATCCATAGAGAAAACAATGATATGACTTGGTTAAAATATTTTGGTATCCCTAATTGGAAGATTAATTTCCTCAAATTTAGAACTAGGGATGGCTGCCGAGATGATATTGGGCATCTAAGTTAGACTTTTTAAGCATCTTATAATTTCTCATGTTCTTTCAATGTTTCACTTCAAAGATTTTAGAGACAAATATGAGATAAAATATTGTTATTTTTTTAAAAAAAGAAAAAAAAATCATCTCATAATTGTTTTTAAGTTAGAAAATTGTCAATATTACATATTCATATTGATATTTATTTCAATATTTTGAGTATTATTATTCATCTTCTTAACCTTATATCTACAAATATAAGTATTAGATAATTTATATTTATAGAAACCTTGTATTATTTTTTTTCATAAATATATTCATAATTAAGAATATTTTTTATAAATAATAATGAATGTTTTACCTTGTTATATATTATTCATGGTATGAAATATAAAAATAAGTAAATTTAATAGGATTTTTAATCAAAATAAATACAAGCACACAAATTATATTAAATTAGATAATATGGTTGATTTTTTTTTTATTAATTTAGTTACAAAAATTATTATAATAAATATATTTGCTTTATGATCATTTTAATTTAAATAGTATAACAACATGTTTATTAACAATGCAATACTATAATTTATTACTATTTAACTATCTTGACACAATCCACTATAATAAGTACTGTCATAATTTATTTTTGGGTTATTTTTTAAATTCATATTTTTTTCCAAAATAAAATAAAATAATAGTAGCACGAAGATTGATATTTTGACTAAAACAAGTTGAGAGAATTTCAAATTTAGAAAAAAAAATCAAGATGCAATTTTGGATGGAATTAGGAGTTTAATTGTATCTCATTCTTACTCAAAACTGAAGAGACAATACAGATTCAATGTCAAATTAAATCATCATTGGACGAATCTATATAAAAATTAAGCTTGCAGACATAATTAGATTTTTAATAGGCCAATTTGATTTCATCATGAGCCAAATTAAAGTTTAATTATGTTCGAGAATTAATTTGGGTCCAAATGAAGGATTTAATTAGATGCAAGGACTTAATTATACTTTAAATGGGTCAAATAAATTATATTAAGGGCTTAATTGGTGAAAAATAAAGTTTAGTAGCCCAATTTGGGCTTAATTGAGAAGATTAGAATTTTAGAAGACCAAACTTAATTTTTACAAAGTCAATTGGTTCAAATTAGGAGTAAAATCACAAGAAAATCAAAGTTTTAGGGGTTAATTAAGGGTTAAATTGAAGAAATTTGCAACCAATGACCATTTTGCAAAAGGCGTCGAACTATGGAGACTCAATTGATTGAAATCAAGGGTGAAATTAAAAACAATTAAAAGTTTAATGGTCAATTATGAGCTAAATTGAAGAAATCCAAGAGTAAAGACCAAAATGAAAAAAGGTGTTCAAAATCTAGGGCTAAAATTGAAGTTCGGTAGAGGCAAAATTGTATAAAATTGAAAGTTTAGGGTTAATTAGAAGTGCAATTGAAAGAAATTAAAAGACAGAAGATCAAATTGAGTTTTTGTCAAATCCCTAAATTAAACCCTAAAAGCCAAAATGAATCCATTGCATTTAAATGAAATGACATAGTTTGACCAAAACAACACCGTTTTGACCCAAACAGTAAAAAAAAGAGAGACAAACCACACAACGCGTCGTTTGAAACTTTTCATCTTCTTCATCATTGGTTTCGCTCGAAAGCTGCTCGAGTGGTCGCCTTTTCAAGGCATTTAATGTTTTATCTCTCTACCAAATTTGACAAAACTTGCATGCAAACGATGGCCTGACATCTGATTACACCCTAGTATGATCTTATATGACCGATAGACACTAGAGGTGAGCAAAAAAACCGAAAAACAGGCATGTAAATAGTCTACTTAAGGGAGGACTATTTTGTAAAATACAGACTAGGGTTTCCTAGAATACAAGCAGAAAAGAGGGAGAGGAGAAGGAGGCAGCAGCCAGGAGAGAATAAACACAAATTCTCTCCTCTACAAACCCAAAAATCATGCTCTCTTCAATCTTTAGAAGTAGTTGTTCAATAGTTATGCAAGGCTAAGCTCTTTTCTTGGTTGCAAGGATGCAAAAACTTTCAGATTTCAAGAACTGTGAGATTTATTATTCCTTTTATTTTCAGTTTATGTTATGAATGAGTACGATTGTTTTCCTATACATATTTCCTATGATTGTTGTTGATGATTGCTAGAGCAGACTATAAGTTATTATTGTGAACAATCTATTGCTAAGTTTAATATCAAAATCGGAGTTGTGATATATGAACTTGTGAAGCAACTAAGCTTGATAATTGTGGCGGAACTACGTTATTGAACTTAGGGAGAACATTTGAACAAAGTGACACAAGCTGCGGACAACTTGTATGTTAATCTTGATGAAATTATCTAGGTCTTAAAGCTACTATTAAATTGAATCATTAGTGCGAACACTTTGATTATTTGTTGGTTAGGATTAGTTATACGGCGGATCCGTTAACTAACCAATGTTAAGAAGAGATAAATATTCAAAACATAAATTGATATTTCGTTTCCATGATCAGTTCTGATTTCTGTAGGTGGATGTGTACTTGCAACCAAGGTTTGTTCTCTTGATAATTTTCTGATTTTATTAAATTTTGTTTGATAGTTTTCTGTTTTCTTTTGCTTTAGCTAGATAACGTCCAAACCCCCCCTCAAACTGCATATCATATAGCATAAAAATCTAACTTGAATCTTCCTCGTGGGATCGACCCCTTGCTTGCTCTATACTATCTTGTGTGTTGTGTTTGAAGCTAGGGTAATTAATTTGTGCGACCGCAACATCGCAACAGTGTCGTTTGAAACTTTTCATCTTCTTCATCATTGGTTTTGCTCAAAAGCTGCTCGAGTGGTCGTTTTTTCAAGGCATTTAATGTTTTATCTCTCTACCAAATTTGACAAAACTTGTATGCAAACGATGGCTTGACATTTGACTACACCCTAGTATGATCTTATATGACCAATAGACACTAGAGGTGAGCAAAAAAACCAAAAAACTAATTAAACCAAGAAAACCAGAAAAAAAAACCAAAAAAACTGAATCATGAAAAAAACAGATTAAACCAATTAGAAAAATTTAAAAACTCAGTTCGGTTTTAGTTTTGGTTTTAAAAAGCTGAAACCAAATAAACCGGACCAAACTGGTTCAAATAGAAATAAAAAAACTGGGGGTACCTTTCTCCCCATCTAATTTTTAGTTTCTTCTTTTAACCTTAGCAAACCCAGCCGCCCCCGCCCCCCTTACCCCCTCTTGTTTAATCTCTAGATCAAATCTTCATCTCTCAATCTTTCTATCCCTTTTTTTAAATCAAACTGACATCTACAGCCACTCACTATTAGATGCACGGGTTCTTTACGAGATTGTTGGTTTACCATAGTATACTGCGACTACTGTCATGGATGTTGTGAGAATTATTTTTTCCAAATCTTCGTCTGACACTTGTCCTTTTTAGCTTATTTATTTTCAATTTTAGAAAAACCTGCTTGATATGCTTGGCAAAGATGAAATAGGTTTTTTCTGGTTTTTCCTTTCAATTAACTGAACCGAACCAAAGCTGGTCGATTTGAACCGGTTTTGGCTCAATTTTGGTTTTGATTTAAAAAAATATAAATTGGTTTGGTTATTTTTTTAGATGAAAACTAGACCGAACTGAAAAAGTTCGCCCCTAATAGACACCATAACTGCTTTGGGACTGCCCTAAAGTGGTCAACCTAACCAGCCCTTCTGCAAAAACATTTTCAGGCCATGATGAAAACTTTGAGCCAATGGTTATGATCTTTCCAGGTCGAATCAAAGATCAAGATTTGACACCATTAAAGACAAAATATCCCTCTTCCATCTCCTATGAATAGGGGTGGATTCCATGGCTAGAAGAGGGAGAAATCAATGTGCAAAGTTGGCAAAAAAATCATCTATTCCCCTTTTGTTTCTACAATTTTACTCTATCTCTCTCTCCACTATGATCTCATCCACTTCCCCTTCTTTTTTGCTGCATCCTTAGCCACTACAATCTTAGCACCATTGTGAGGCGTCGACATGACCACCAGTTATCCACCCTTACGTTAAGAGTAGCCACTACACACTCCTTCCTCTCCACCACAGACTTTCTTCCAACATCTAGCTCTACCACTAATCGTTAGTGTCTCCACCCACAGTTCTACAACCAGTCAACAACAGGAACAATCAACCTCCCCTTCCATGCTAGGTAATCCCCTTTTCTCTTTTTCTCTTTCTTGTTCTTTTCCCCGCTAACGTCAGTCATACATGCAGAACAAGAATTCATCCTACATGCATGAAACAAATTAATTAACTCATAAGTTTGGTTGGACTCGTTTCAGCCCAACCGAGATGGCTAGGTCGGGTCTAACCCAGCGCATAAAAAAAAGGCCAGGTTTGTTGGGTCGTTGTAGGCCTAACCCAACCCGACTGGGTATGGCTTAGATGGTTAGGCCAGCCCAGCACATAAAAAAAGAGAGGCTAGGTCTATTGGGTTTTTTTCGGCCCAGCCCAACCCGGTTAGGTCTGGCCCAGATGGTTGAGCCAGCCCATCCCATAAAAAAAGGAGTAGGTTTGTTGGGCCGTTGCCAGCCTAACCCAACCCAATATATTTAATAATATAATAATATTAAAAAAAACTTTAAATTTTTCAAAAGGGCATTTGTGGGTCCTTCGCATGGTTTTCACAATAATTTTGTATAATATCGAGCTATAGACTTACACTGTAAGATACAAATCCAATATTAAAAAAATAACTGGTTTTCCCTGAAATTTCAGAAAAAGAAAAATTTCAAAAACTCAAAAAAAAATTTCATTAAAAAAAATGTTTTGTTTTCACATATAGCCAAATCCTAAAAGTTTTCCAAGCATATTTTCTAAAAGATAAAAATCACAACATTTTTATCATGTTTTGTTTAAAAAAAAAAACAGATATCATAACTAGTTTATAATTATCCATTAGGGTTTGACCAAAATACAAAAAACTTATAACAATTATTTTGTTCACAATGTTAGGAATTAGTTATATTTAGGAAATAAATAAGATGGTATAATTTGGATTTTAGAATGGTTAGGATTTCACCCAATAATGTAAAGACTCTCTCATGAAAGGAGATTTGCCTTGGACCTAAGAAAAAGACCAATGGATAGAAACACAACCTAGAAAAACAACCAAACAATAATACAACTTATCTTATATAGGGTGCAATGAGAGTGATGCGCCTTCCCTTGCATAACCTATCTCTTATCTACACTCTCGCAAACCATATGTTTTCTAGTAACTATAATATTAGGTGGCGACTCGTAAACTTTATAATTATAACTTTATGATTATACCCAAAACCATTTTCTTTCCAAATACCTCTTAGGAGGTTAGCCTGCTATTCAGCGTTACCCAAGTACAACACATCCAAAAATCAAAATATATAATAACACATCACAATAAAATATGTACCAAACAAACTCTAATTTGTAGAAATTGACTTGATAAATTAGGATTATACTTCAGTTTTGCCCTTTAATTTGTAGTGTTTAAATTTTAGGTATAATAATGAGAAATAAAGGTATCATAAATGTTGGATTATAACTATGAATTTTTTTATATATATAAATTTTCAGATTCTATGGTTTTTTTTTTTGTTAACTAAGTTCTCATAACCTAGTAAAACTGCACTAGAAAAAGAAACATCAAACATGGTATTTTTATTTATTTATAATAAAGTTCATTTTCATTTTTATAAAGGGGAATTAACTCAATTAAGTTCATTTTTTTTAATCTAATAAATTGTTCAGTGTCTTATTACTATTTGAGGACAAAAATAATATAAACATTAGAAACAAAACTACATTTAGTTAAAAAGATAAAGATAAAAACATAAAAATAAATGTTTCTGAGATAATTTTGAATTGAATTTTTGTACTTTCAAAACAGAAAGTACAGAGGGGACATGTCTTTAGAGACAATATTTATTATTTTTTATCCCTAAATATCATTGTAAAAAAGTTTAGTTTCAAAATTATTCAATTAAGATATGTAATGATAAAAGTGGTTATTATCATAATTTTAAAACTCGATCTAATGGTCGATTCAAGGTAAGGCCTAAGTCGTGAGTCGGGAGAGCAAACCCAAGTTAATCCTATTTTTTTAAAAGGATCAAAACAAAGTTGTTTTGACAAAAAAATAAAATCCATAAAAAGTCAATGGGTTTTTAAACAGGTTTTACCACGAGTCAACTGGATCGTGGATCAACCTAGGTTTTTTACTGGGTTAGGTTGGGTTAATCCTTCCTCTATTTTTCTTAAACCCGGATTGGTTCAAGTCTCGAGTTGACCCGCTGAGCCGGGCCAATCCGAGTTTTATAACTATGGCTATTATATTATTATTAATTTCAACACTCAATATAAACTAAAGTAAAAAAAAAATATCTAATTATTTTTTAAAATATATAAGTTTTACAGTAAGATTATCATATTAAAAATAAAATTAATTTTTTTTATATTTTATGTTTTTTTATCCATTATCAACCAAACATGATAAATATATTGTTACTCTATCTTACACACCACCATTATCTTCAGCGTTTACGTCTTATCTATCTTAGGATAATAATCAAATATTACCTAAATAATACACAATATTTACATTTATCCTTTTTTTTCTTCCCAAATCTCAACCAAACACAATCTATCTTTTGAGATTCCAATCCCTAATTCTCCTGACGAATCGGATATCAGCAAAAGAAGATAAACCTTTTGACCAAGCACGAAAGGAATGGGAAATCTACCATAGAAGGAATGGGAACTCCATTTTGGGGCCGATTCTTTACTTCCTCCATCCCATTAACAGCAAAATATCTAGTGCTGCCAAAACATTAAGTGCTTGTCAGACTTGACCTTGCACGTGTAAAAACGTTAAAGTTAGTGGGGTAATTTGTCGTAAGTGTCAGGGGTACTGATGTACTTATCCAAATCTTAGAAGCAGCTCTTGTAATCATCGGCCAAGCGTGTGGAGGCCAAGGAAAATCCATGGAGGCATACGCGTTCCTACCGGAAAAATTGATACTTCCAGAGTGAGGTTTACTATTGACAGGTTAAACAGGGGCATTGAGGCAGGAAAATTGATGGGGGCAGGAAATTCGCTTTGACTCGACGGCTTTTAAATTGCCTTTTTGCATCAGTTGTGGTTTGGCAGTAGTAAATGTCTCGGCATAATTAATAAAAATGCATAACAGTAATACTTTCTTTTTTTTTCCCTTCAAAAACCCGAGTCATAAAAATAAAAACTAAAAAAAATACATTTTAGAGGTTATATTTAAATAATACTATATTTAATAATAAATGATATTATATTTATTATTCAAATATAATATATTCTTATTTAAAAAACTAGAAAGTATTACTGTTATGCATTTTTAGTTTTTTTTTTAAATTTATACTAAGTTTAAAAAATACATTTTAGAGCTTTTTCATAATTTATTTACAAGTTTTTTTTTTCAAATGAAAAAAAAAACATTAAAAAAATTAATTTTCTTATATATAACTATGTAAAGCCATTATAGTTGTTTAAATTGGCTTTAACAACGATACAATCCTTAGTGATGTGAATATGCAACACATTGTGACAAAATAAAAACTCTTTCACTTTAGGAGAATGACGCGCAAGAGTTGGGGTTGGTGTAGTCTCGTGCACATCAAGCCTAGGTTTTTTGTGATGGGGAGTTTGTTAACAAGAGGACTAAGACTCAGAAGAAGATTGATGGAGATAATTATGTTTATAGCTTTGATATATTGTTTAGTGTTGTTGGCTCATTTAGAGAGTTGGAATATGATACCTACTTGACATGTTGTTTTATGTAATTCTTTTTGAATTAGAAATTATCTTTGTATATCTAACGTTGTGGGTTGATTTTGTTGTTAATTGTACTGAAAAGAGCAAAGCGGTTCATGTATAGCTAGAACAACATTGTTAAATAATTACACTTATTGGGAGAGTTGTTGGATACTCAGAGGAACTAAAGTCCATATAGTAAAGAGATTATAATTCATGCCAAATTTCAAAAAAAAAAAAAAATTATGGTAATTTATAAGGAAAAAAGGAAAGGGCGGTTTCTTTTTTTGTTTTTACAAACTGTGTGAAAGTGTTTTTTTAAGTATTATTTATTTAAAAATATATTAAAATAATATTTTATTTATTTATTTTTGATATCCATGTATTAAAATAATTTATTTTTTTTTCAAAAAATTCATGAAAAATCAGTAATAAAACTTTTAAAAAATAAAATTATAGAAAGTAGAAATTAAAGATAACCGAGATATCCTCTTCACCTCTCTAAGTAATGCGTGTCTATATAGCAGGGTGCCAGGGTCCCGTTTTACTCTGCCTCTCTCTTGCTTAAGAAAGAGAAGTGACTCCTGCTTTGTATCAGAGACAGGGAGAAGGGGAGAAGGGGAGAAGGAGAAGAGACTTCGAGATCTAAGTCACGACCCACCCTGTTCGTTTGGTTAAAACTCGAAACTTGAGGGCCCTTTGCTTGTCAAGAGGGTCTTCTTTTTCTGCTTCCGTTTCTTTCTACTTCTGGTAACAATTTCCTTTCTTGTTTTCTATTATCATATCCCAAGGTTCTTCTCCTTTTATTTTTTCTTGGTTGATATGTATTGATCTCATTTCTTGCTTCTGTTGGGATTTCTTTTCTTTATTGCATGATTGGAATGGTGTGTTAAAGTTGAAAAAGATTTGATCTTTGTGAAGGACATGTATTGTTTTTTAATGATTTGATGTGTTGTTTTTTTATGATGGTTTTATCTATCGGATTTACTTGTAAATGTGTGATTTTGATATCTTTATTTCATCCAAGTGTTCTTTGATTGTTGTTACTGTTGTGTTATGGATTTTGCGTTGTATATGAGTGGTGATTTTATCTGGGTTTGCTTTGGTTTTTACTTGAATGATAAGCTCGATATGATTCATATATTTACTTAATTTTGATCTTGTTTTTTAGTAAAACAAATGGATTTGGACTTGCTTGACGTCTTGATCTTGTTGTAAAATGGGTTTTCTTGATTCATATTCTCAACATGTGCTTGTTTGTACATCAGGATTGTTCATTTGTAAGGTTGATCTTTGTTAAGAGCAATGGGTGTTGAGGTTGTGGCACCTGAGAAGGTTCAGGCCCCTATTGACAGTGTAAGTGAAGTAGATGAAACAATTCTGCATGAAAAGGAAAACGTGAAACTGGATGAGGTATCAGGGCTTACCGAGCCCATACAATTTGGTTCACATGGGGAGGAGCCAGTTAGAGCAGAAGGAAATGATGTTACAGATGCCAACTTGCCAAAGGATGCCATTGACGAGTGGCCTGCTCCTAAGCAGATCCATTCCTTTTACTTTGTAACGTACCGGCAATATGATGATCCGAAAATAAAATCCAAAATTGATCAGGCTGATAAGGAGATTCAGAAGAGGAATCTGTCCCGGTTTGAGATTACAGAAGAATTAAAAGCTATAAGGGTATGTTGGAAGCTTATTTTTTTTACTAGATATGCTATTTGCCACGTCTCAGCTGTTCTAGAAATTATAAATTACTAGAAAGTTATGGGTTTTAAGAATGTTTGTGAATTATCATGATTGGTCTGAATAATTCCATAGCAGCACGCAGAAATAATGCAGGTAATCAGCTCTTTTTGTTCATTTTCATCACATTTATTTTGGTCAACAGGGTTCTTAAAATAATCCAACTGGAAATTTTTTTAAAAGGAAAGAAATTGCAAGTTACTTATGAGCACAAGACAAATATGATAAATCTTTTGTTGTGAAACTGGGGAAATCCTGATCTGAACATGTGTTTAGTGAGGGTAGTTTCTTCTTAGGATGAAAGACCCGTGCAGAACTTCCTTTTTCATAGTGAACATTTATTTTGGATCTATTTCGAAGAGAATTTCTTTACGAAAAGCAGGGATGATAGGTTTAGGGCAAAGTAAAAGTACAGCCATTTATGTATTTAGTTTTACCTGCAATTTCCCCAAGTCAACAAGAAGAAATAAATCTCCTGTCTTCCTTTTGAATTAGTCTCTCTTTGTGTCCCCTTTTAAATGAACTTAACAGAACAATTATATGTTTCTTTTCTAAAGAGAGGAAAGCTCATTTCTATCATAAGTTGTTTTAGTTTTTACTATTATTCACCTTTGAATGATGAAGTTTAGAAATGAGGATCTTAATACTACTGATTGGCCTTATTAGTGTTTCAGTTTTAAACCATGTATGTCAATGGATGGAATCAGGCACGTGTCTGATAAATGTGCATAGCAAATTTTTTTGGTACATTGCAAATATTAGAATTATGTATTGATGTCTGTGAAAATACCATTGCAATAATGTTAATGACAAAGAAAGTCTTCCTTTTACACGTGCTATGCCAATTCAATGGCACAGTATGTAAAGCCTTTCTTTAAGTTTTTCACTAGTAATTACAAAATAGTTCTGGAATGGTGTTTGATCACTCTGTACAAAGATTTTTAGTTTGAAATCACTAAATTTTGAGGGTCCCAATAGTTAATATTTATATTTCTGCTTTCAGATTTATAATATATTCTTTTTTTTTTCCTGATATTTTAACTATGATTTTGGTTGTTATGCTGTAGCTATTGACCTTACTGGAAGCAATTACTCTCACTTTTCATTCTAGTTGCACACAAACTCCATTAACACATTCTCATGGTACTCTTCGAAACTAAGATTTCTGGTTATGAAGAACTTTATCATATGATACAATTAGCTAGCAACCATTGTGATGAAAACTGAACCATGGAGGTGTCCTTGCTCAAGTTCCAGAAATGACTATCTTCTATTGAGTTAAAGAAAGAAAAAAACTTTAGAATTATTTGCTCTTAAAATGTAGATTCCAAAGATTCCAATATTAATTGCTTGCTGTTTCCATTATGTGCTACCATATGCTTAGCACATTTCAGAGTTCACATTTTTCGAAAAAGATTGCACCAATCTAGTTCCAATGAAATTCTACTTGTTTTTCACCTCCAATGAAACTCTACTTATTTTTTACTTGTTCTTCTGCAGGCGAAACGGGCAGAGTTGGTGAACCAGGTAAGGACCCTGAAGAATGAGGGTCGACAGTATAAATCGATGTTTGATGAGAAAAAAAAGAAAATAGAGCCTCTGCAGCAGGCACTGGGCAAGCTGCGTGACACAAATAGTGCTGGTCGAGGTGGTTTATGTTCATCCGAGGAAGAACTTAATGATCTTGTATGTTCTTAGCTGCTAGCTTTGCATGCACATTGGGACTTGCCAGTTTGTTATGGTGCATTAGCAAGTGTGATATTGCATTTTTTAAGTTTTTGTATTGGTATGGTGATTTCAGATCTACAGTTTGCAATACCGCATACAACATGAGAGCATCCCATTGACAGAGGAGAAGCAAATACTTAGAGAAATCAAACAGTTTGAGGGGACAAGGGAAAAAGTAATTGCTAATGCTGCTATGAGAGCAAAGATTCAGGATTCAATGGGTCAGAAAGAAGCCATTCAAGACCAGGTCAAAGTAAGAACTGTTTCTGAAATATCACGTGTTGGAAGTTTGTAGTTTCACCAACTTTACTTTCTGTGCCTGTATGGTTGTTATTTTCATGTATGTAACAGTAATTTACTTTATTTCGATTATTGTAGCTTATAGGCGTTGACTTGGATGGTGTAAGGAAGGAACAACAAGTACTTTGGGGAAAAGTTGACGGCCTAGATGGGAAAGTGAAGGCACTGGATGCTGAAATTAAGACTTTACAGGATGAGTTGACAGCTGTGACCCAGAAGAGGGACAAAGCATATGAAACTATTCAGGAACTTCGGAAACAACGTGATGAGGCAGTATGTTTATTAATTCGAATAATTATTTTTTTAAAAAGGAGCTGTCTGTGTGAGTGTGTAGGCATGCGCTAATCAAAAGCTTTGTACCACTTCTAGTCCTTAATTTTTACCCTTAACAGATTCTACTTCCATCTACTACTTCAAGGTTAGTTTTGCCAGAAATCTGTTGTCTGAAAAAGCAAACTACAAAGCAAGCATGCTCTGATATGCTGTGAAAATGTTGAGGTCCAAAAGGATGGTGTTTCAGAGGTCTAGCTGGAGTCTGCCTTGAAAATCATTTTTTGACACCATAATTTAGTGAGATTATTGGTTGCATGGGAGCCTGTATTGACAATCAATTCATAACCAAATTGATGTGGTAGACTTGACGGTTTTACTTTTGCACTGTTAGGCTGTTTTTGAATTTCATATTATTCCTTTGTGCATACCTTGCAGTGCCTCCTGGAGGACTGTATTTCTTACGAACCTCTCTAGAATCTTTGCTTTGGAGTGAGTAGTTTTAGAAAAGCTTAAACTAACAAGCTGTATTGGATCCTCCCTCCTTCCCCTCTCCTTTCCTTTTGACATTGTTGAATTTGGCTTCTTTTTTTATTATTGGCTGTAGAATAGATATTCAATCATTTTGCTAGCTTTTTCTATTACATTTTCGATTAAGCTTGTGAGTTGTTTTCTTGGACATAACTTCAATAATCTTTCATGACTTCATCAGAATGCCAACTTTTACCAATGCCGTATGCTCTTGACCAAAGCCAAAGAACTTGCTGCTAGGAAAGATGTACCGGCTCTTGAAGAACTTGCACATGCTGAGGTTTGTTAGACAAATACTATCTGATGATAGGAACAGCAATATTTTAATTATTGCTGCTACATTCTAATATTTTTCTTTAATATCCATAATTAGGTTGAAAATTTTATGTCCCTCTGGAGCCATAACAAAGCCTTTAGGGATGATTATGAGAAAAGAATTTTGCCCTCCCTTGACCGCCGACAATTGAGCAAGGATGGACGAATTAGGAACCCTGATGAGAAGCCATTGGTGATATTGGAGACGCAGAAACTTTCTGAACCAGTGCCAGTGGTAAAAGCTATTGCAAAGCGACCGAAAGAAGATCCAAAACCCACTTCTCAAAAAGATGCTCTACCCCCCCAAAAGGTCCAGAAGGAAACTACTAAGACAGAATTGAAGACGACTTCAGAGCACTCTGACATCATTGACAAGGAGGTCTCTGGGTTGGAAAATCTGCAAAAGAATCCTTCTGCAGAAAAGGAAGTTGATGAAGCGAAATTGAAGGAGATGAAAAGAGAAGAGGAAATAGCAAAAGCTAAGCAAGCCATGGAAAGGAAGAAGAAGCTGGCTGAGAAAGCTGCTGCAAAAGCAGCTGCAAGAGCTCAAAAGGATGCTGAGAAAAAGCTCAAGGTTTTGTTTTATTTATCTATTTATTTTTTAACTTCTGCCTTTGCTTGGTTTACTATATGTATTTAGAAACTCAAAATACTCTTTGATGCACTTCAGGAACGAGAAAAGAAAATAAAGAAGAAGGCTGCAGCTACTGAGCCTGAGGAACCTGTCGAAGCAGTTGCAGAGGCAGAACCTGAAATGGTTGTAGTGAATGATGAGGTTCCTGTTCCAGTGAAGGAAAAAGTTCGGAAAGAGAATACTGTTAGGCCTAGGAATCGTCCAAGAGGCCCGGGTTTACTTCCCAAAGTCATCCCGAGAAGGAAAAAGTCAACAAACTATTGGATATGGGCTGCTCCTGCTGCTTTAGTAGTTCTTTTGTTTCTAGCGCTCGGGTACTACTACTATCTTCTCTGAAGAGTTAAAACTAGGGTTGAGTAGAAGAGTTATGGACAGTTTTCTGCTTGATGAGCATGTGAGTGGCAAGGTCTGTTGTAGCAGAATTAATCCTTTTTATGTTCTTTCATCCTGTCGATGGATGGACTCCAAACTCATAATGTTGTTGGTAGCTCAGTCAGTTTAAAGGTTTAGACAGAGCTAAATACATTTGTTTTGTTTTATGCTGTTATTATTATTTTTTCTCAAATTTTGGCATCAGTTAAATTTCATAAATGTTGAAAGCGCTTGCTGGGGGAGGGGAGGATCATATTCAGCATATAGTTTTTGTTAAGCTCTTTTACTTTAATGGATAGAATTATTCATGGAAGGAAATGAAAAGGCTAGACTAGCCTGTGGACCTTAAACTGAAATTTCAGGTGAGAAGACTCGAAGAGATCATCAATCAGGACGCTGAAAGCAACTTGCTTGGTGAGTCGAGATATGTACATCTGAGATTTTTTGAGTTCACAGCTCCAACATTGAGTTGGAAGCATGTGCAAGGTTCTGGGCTAAGTGTGTGTGTTTATTTTCTTTTGAGGATTTTAAGCACTCAGTGGATAAGCACAGTCAAGGGAGGTTGAATGGGTTAATGGGCCTTTGAGTTTTCTAGTCAGAAGACTCATTCTCCGGGAGTGAATGCGAGTGTCACCTTGCCAAGGGCTTGCTTCACAGTCACTTTGTCAATTTAACTTCTGTGATTGGCATTCAACGTTTCCTCACAAGCAAAAAAGGGAGTTGTTATCTAAAAATAATTGTCAGTATCAGATTCCCGAACAAATATTTGTTCACAACAGACTTGATATACAGATCATTGTACAAAATTTCGTCCACAGAAGGAGCAACTAATAGTTGTATCGACTGATTTGCTCTATAGTGAGAAGGCATCAACTTTCTTATTCAAACGGAAAACTTGGTCAGTAATGCAGGAAGCAAGTTGTTTTTTAAGTTGCCGGACCACGTAAATTTCATATGCACTCTTTTGCTTATCTTTTTTTTCACTACATAAACGATCGCTGATGGATGGGTTTTCTGTTTGCTGCTGTTCTCTAGAGGCACTGGTTAGATCTGCACCCCTCTGAAGTTGCGCAACTTCAAGTTCTAAAGTCGTAGTGGCATCATGAAATTTCCCCCGTCTCGTAGAAACAAGAGTGGAAGACTTCTGCTAGTTCATGCAATTTGGAGCCGACATATGATTTGTATTTGAATGGAATGACGGGGAGATTGTGTGTATGCTATGAACTATGAAGAGTTCACTTAAAAAAAAAAAACTTACGTAATAATAATTTTTTTTGAATGTTCAACTTTCAAGCTTGTAAAATGGTCTATAATCTATTTTTTCTTGTATTACCATTGCTGTAAATGTTGATTATAATCAAATGAACTTATGATTGTAAGAGTAGAGAATATAATTCTTCATATTTGTAAATATTGTTTCTAAAAATAAAAAGATTATTGATCATTAGCATATTAAGGTGCTCTAAATGTTTTCTAATAATTATAGCTAGATTTATTTAAAAAATTCCAAAAAATGTATTAGGTGAAAAACATTTAAGTAAAAAAGTCATATAATAAAATTTGTTGTGGAGCTTTTTTAAAGCAAAAAAAAAAAATTTCAATTGTATTGGTAGGATTTTATAAGGAAATATAATAGGATATAAACTTATTTGGAATAAAAACTTGAAAAGTAAACTTATATACAATCTGCCAATTCACATCCTTGCTGATATACAATCGACACTCCAAATTATTCCAATCAACAAAATCATTCAGTGCGAGTTCCTTAGCAAATTCTGGCATGATTTTCTCTCGAGTCCTTAGTTTTCTCATCTTCACGTACGTCTCAAAGATACCCCCGCAGCAGGTTGCTTTTCTCTGGAGTTTATGTGATTTCGCCCAAGAACAACAGTCGGTATGTAATGAGTTCAAACCGTGCTCCAGGCCGGCCTTGGCAGAAATAATGATATGCCATAGCGAGTCGTCTAGACACCAAATTTAGCCATCCAAACATGTCAGCTGGGGTGATAGGTTTTTTATAATGGCTTGCTTTGTTTATTTTGTCGTAATGATAATGATTTTTATGCAATAGGAAATATTGAAAATTCCTACTATGAAATTTCCAAGAGCCAGGACTCTTGAAACCAAAGAGTTGGAGATCTACTGATGAAACAGAAGAGCTATAATGATTACCGTCTACCACATTTTGATGAAGGCCTTCTTTAATTCTCTCGAGTTTGTTTTGAATATCGAAGAATGTTCAAGGGCTCCAAGTGTAACTTTTTTTTTTTTTTGCAATTTTGTTGATGAGTTCTAACAGTATCGTGCCATGATATATGCGCTCCTTGGATGATAATTTTCTAATTTCAAGTCTCTCTTCAGCGTCTCCAAGTTTTAAATTCTGTTTATCCTTGTTACAAATTATTTACCTGTTGAAATTAAGCGCGAGAGCCGTGTATGAAAGCTATATTTCTAGATGTGTATGTGCGTGTAGTACTGAGCGATGCATGATCGATTTCGTTAATATTTTTAAGTTAGTCCTCATATCAATCAATATCTTCGAGCTCCAGTTGCTCCTGGCTTTGAAACAACTGGAGCATACCAAAAATAAAATATATCTGTTAATGGGGAATTTGCTAGCTTTAGCAGATGCATTCAATGGAAACATTTCTTGCCAGAATGGGTTTGGCGGTGGTGATCTGTTACAATAAAAAGCAGAATGTTTCAGGAATAGCATGCAAGATGTATTATTAAAATTGGAGACTCTCTGTCCAAGATGTTTCTAAGATGGATTATGAGTGCTCTCAGCTTGATATTTTATTGATATACTGCAATTTTACACGATAATCATTTACATATTCTAACTCCTGGATGAATAACACATCAACTCTTGTGCTGTTCCAGGATTCATTGATGGCAAAATACCATACATGCATGGTTTTCCCTGTCCTTTTCCCTTTCCCATACATGCTACTTGCAAACTCAAACATGAAAACTCAAAACCTGAAAACCTTGGGCAAAAGTGAATATTAGAAGTCTGCAAAATGGGGAGGCGGGGCAGACAATGGAAACAGTTCATTCGAAAGATAGGAGGGGGGGAAAGTGAAATATCAAGCAAAAACCATGGAAAATAATGGCAAATGAAATTATCAATTATCAAACATCAATGTTCCCTCTGGTTTGAACTTTGAATTATGGTAACTACATACGTATGGATAAACGATCTCGAAGACCAGAGAATCACCTCCATACCGGCTTTCTTTATTGGTGGCACAAACTGATGATTTTGTATACTCAACTGGAGAACGATTTAAGTATAAAACATGCACCCACTAATTCCCTTTGTGAAAATAAAGCAAAAGAAAATACTGCCAAAACCATATAAACTAGTCTCTAATTGTAAAAAACTTCCATTTATTGTTAACTTCAACTGTGATGCCCAAGAACACTTGTGCTTGTACCATTAAATACATTTAAGCATACCCACATGTTCCATACTGACATCTAACCCCCGGAGCACACTTCTTGTTGCACTTTCCACAATGATTAACGTTGGAAATGATATTTGTGCATCTTCCATTGCAGCAAGACTCTGCAAATTTGCACTTGTTACCACACATTCCACAGTTGTTCTTGTCTCCAAGAACATTCCGGCAATGTTTCTTGCAACAATAAAGTAGGCCCGTGCCGTTGTTAGCTGAAACGCCATTACATATGTTATTACGCTCAGCGTTGCATCGTGTACCTTTCTTTATCACACTTGCCAAGAACCGGCTTCTTGATCTGAAACCTTCTAGTGGGGTGTCAAGAACATACTCTTCGTCATCGTCTTCTATATCGGATGATAAGGTTATCTGAGTGCTCAAGGCTAGGAGGATGGAAAAGACTAGGGAGAGAATGGCTGCAAGCTTGAGTAAAGAACTGGCCATTCTCTCAAAAAGGTGGGAGAGTGTCTACAAGAGTGCCAGTAAGGGAGGTGGAGGGAGGGTATTTTCCATAATATATATAAGGAAAGTGATGCCTCAAAGCTTTGTAAGGGCAACCGAGTTCTTATGCTATTAATTGAGTAGAATTAATGATTAGTGATTCTTAATGGAACTCTAGATTCTCGATCAGATCAAATCATGTTTTTAAAATTTTTTAATTTTTAATTATTTTTTAAATAATTTTAATATGTTAATGAAAAAATAAATTTTAAAAATTAAAAAATTATATTATTTTAATATATTTTAAAAAAAATACTTTAAAAAACAACTTACTATGAATTTAAAAAAATATACTTTTAGTAATTCACGTTATAAAAGCCTGGCCTCTACATTTTAACTCCGAAATTTGAGTCAACTCCGAATATAATATTCTTCAGCTTATGGTCACCGAGCCCTTGGATTCTTAGGCTAATGTAAACCTTGATGCATGCATGATATATTCACCTAAGAACTCGTCCCTTTAAGATTTATTTATGATAAAATATGGACATTGGAATTTGTAACTATTTATGCCAAAGCAGGTGTGTAGCTGGTAAAAGTTTGCATTTCAGAATTATTTTCTCAATCAGGAAAAAAAAAACCTCATCTTTTTTCGTAAATCATACTGTATAGGCGATTTTTCTGACGTATGACGTAAAACCATGCAAAAACCAGGGTCCATCTACTAGCTAGCTAGGAGTATTATTGGGTTCGGGCTACTAACCATTTGCCACTCGTGGTAACACTAGCTAGCTAATTGCTTGTCCATGAAGGCTAGATCGCCGGTGAACGTGTTAAGGATCTTCTTTCCCGGCGGCGAATGCGTCGAAATCGACCGATTGAACACGCTTCTCAACACATGACCAAAGCCAAAGAAATTAATGAAGTGTGTATGTGTGGTATTATATGATTACTTGGTTTCATAAACAAATGGAAATCGCACAAATCTTAATATATCTACCCTAAAAAATCTGTGGTTGACATGCCTCGTTCCACTAATTTACTTAGTTTTTCTTTGACCTCCAACCGAGATCATAACGTGTTGACTCCATAACCATTTAAGTATTTTCTTGTTTTCTGTTTACCATATCATTTTCATGTGCCACGATAACTTATAGTCTACTACTTTTTTTTTCTTTAGTTTTCTGAGCTCTAGTATATGATGAATTGCTAGTCTTCTTATAGATGCAATAACAATGGCACATTGCTGAAATATTATTATTTTACCTAGAACAACATCAGACTAAGGGAAATTTGTGGTTGATTGATGAAGAAATTAAAGTTATTGCAATTATCATAATTGATCTTGAGACTAGAGACCATGTTTACACACCTGTGGTGGAATCTCTCAGCTATTTGTCAGTTAATATGAACATTAAAAATAAAAAATTGGATGGTGAAATCATTATTCGAATGAGAATAATATAATAATTATTTTTTCATTCTCATAAAACTTATATATAATTTTTTTGTATTTAGATGAAACTTATTTCTTTTGAGTATTTGATTGCATTATGCAGTATCAATAAAACTTTAACATCCTCCTTTTTTATTTTTTTTTTGTATTTCTCTTTATTTCTTTGGATTGTGTAACATGATATTAGAGTCAGGTTTCATGGGATGAGACTTAATTTTAAACACAACTTTCATGTATTCAACTTAGAGGTTTAATTTTGCATCATTCCCTGCTTCTTTTTTTTTTTGGAGTGACTGTATAATTTTTAGAAGGAAAATGAGGTATTTTATCAAAGAAAACGTACAATTTTGAGAGGGTATCCATCTAGTTTCTACAATCTAGTATTTTGTTTTCCTTTATTTTCCACTTTCTTCTGTTGACTCAGTTGTCAATAAGTTATTGGTTGAAGAAATATGTCTTCAGTCTTATTTTAAAAATAAAATTATTTCTACTTATAATCCTTATGTGCTATCAGTACTTTCTAAAGTACTCTTTAATAATCAAAATAAGTCTTTCACAAGAGTTGCCTTCGACGAGTGCAATTTATATAAGTAGAAAGGTCATTGGAAGACTTAGTGTCCTAAGTTCAGACATAATAATCAATAGCACCAGCAATCTCAAGCTTGGAAGCCTGACAACCAATCACAATTTAAAGCTTATAGACCATCTCAGGGTTACAAACCACCACAGTCTATTAATACAACAGTAGTTTTATCAGGTTCTTTCACTGACCCTAATATTATGACTGAGCAATTTCAGAAGTTTCTCTCCTTACAGCTATAAACTATGTTTGCTTCTTCTTCTGTAGGTCAATTACCTCATAGTTTTTCAGGTATATCACATTCTGAATGGATCTTGAATTCTTGTGCTTCACATCATATATCTCCAGATTCTTTATCTTTTGCTTCTATGACTCCTTCATCTTTTATTCCTACCATGACTGCTGATGACACTCTTATGCCTTTAGCAAATGTTGGTTCTGTTGTCACACCTCACTTGTCTCTCCTTAATGTTTTTCTTATCCCTAAACTCACATTGAATCTTGCTTCTGTTGGTCAGTTATGTGATTTTGATAATTATTTAGTCATCTTTTCCTTCTTTTTTTATTATGTGTAGGATCTGCAGTCTCAAGCTAATTAGGACAGGCTGTAAAAGAAAGGGACAATATATTTTGGATGAGTTAAAAGTGTCAGTTGCTGCTGATACTAGTGTTGATTTGTCTTTTTTCTGTTTGAGTTCTTCTTTTTCTAGTTTTTATTTATGACATTCTCATCTAGTTTATATTTTTTCTTCTTGTTTAAGATTTTCGGCATCCACAAGAGCTTTAAAAATTTTTAAAAATTGTAATATTTTTAGTTATAGTGGATGTAAACTAACAAAATTTTCTACTTTACCTTTTAATCGAAGTATTTCCATTTCTTTTTCTCCATTTAATTTAATTCATTCTAATGTATGGAGACCTTTTCTTGTTGCCACAAAAGAAGGGTCTCGATATTAGGTTTTTTTTCTTATTGATGATCATACTAGTTAATTTTTAGATTTATTTAATGAAATATCATTCTAAATTCTTTGAGATATATATAGTCTTTCACGCTCTTGTCATAACTCAATATTGTGCTGTTATCAAATGTTTTAAGTATGATTTAGGTGGGAAATACACCTCTAATAAATTTTGTGAGTTGCTTGCCGTAGATGAAATTATTCACTGAACTTTGTGTACATATACTCCTGAGCAAAATGGTGTTGCTAAAAGAGAACATAGGCACATTATTGAAACTACTAATTCTCTCTTATTGTCTACTTTTGTTCTTAGTATGTTTTAGGGTGAAACTATTCTTACTACTATAGGTTTGATTAATAAAATTTCATCTTTTAATATTTCAAGTTTTTCTCTTTATGAAAAGTTGTATAGGTATGCCCTTAATTATTATTTCTTTAAAGTTTTTTGTTATACTTGTTTCATTTTTCATCCTTATATAGAACGTAGCAAGTTGTCTTCTTGATATGCTATTTGTGTCTTTCTTAGTTATGGTGAAGGTAAAAAAAGTATCGTTGTTTTGATCTAATAACTTAGAAACTTAATGTGTTTCGTTATGTTGTTTGTCTCGAGCATATACATTTCTTTCCTATTCCATCCACTACTCATAACTTGACTCGATCTGATCTTATTCTTATAGATCCCTTTTATAAGGATTTTGATAATTTATCGTCTTAGGTTCCTAGTACTTCAAATTCCCCTTCTTATGTTCTTGCCTCATTACCTTTATATTCAACTCGACCAATTTGTATTGTCATTCTGCAAGTACTGACACTTTACTATATGGTACACTTGAAGCTCCCTTTTCTTCTAGGGTTTTTTAAGCTTCATCTGAGATTGTGGATCCATATCTACATCAATATATATGCATTCGTAAGTCTACAAAGTTACTAGATTTTGCCTATTCTTGTTATTTTTCATCTTTTACTTCTTTTTTAGCTTCTATTCATTATATATCTGAGCCCTCTTCTTATAAAAAGGTAATTCTTAATCCTCTTTGGCAGCAAGTTATAAATGAGAAACTTTCATCTTTGCATAAGACAAATGATTGAGATTTAATTCCTTTACCTCCTTGTAAGAGTGTTGTTGGTTATCATTGAGTATATAAGATCAAAACTAATTTTGATGGATCTATTGAATGATACAAAGCTAGGTTGGTTATAAAAGGATACTCTTAACAGTATGGTATGGATTATAAGGAGACATTTGTTTATATTACAAAAATGACTACTATTCGTACTCTCATTGTAGTAGCTTCGGTTTTTCAGTGGAATATCTCTCAACTTGATGTTAAAAATACCTTCTTGAATGAAGATCTTCAAAAAGAATTTTATATGGTACCCCTTCTTGGTGTTTCACATGATTCTAGGTATGTTTGCAAGCTTAAAAAAACGTTATATGATCTTAAGCAAACACCTCGTGCTTGGTTTGAGAAATGTTATGTTATGATCTCTTCCCTTAGATTTGTTTTTAAAAGTCATGATTCTGATCTTTTTGTTAAATATACTAATGCATGTCATATCATTTTGTCTTTATATATTGATGACATGATTATTACTGATGATGATATTGATGATATTTCAGTTTTGAAGACATAGTTAGCTAGATAGTTTGAAATATAGGATTTGAGTTATCTACGATATTTCATGGATATTGAGGTAACCTACTCACCTAGAGGTTATCTTCTTTCTTAGTCAAAATATGTTATATATATTCTTGAGTAGGCTAGATTTACTGATAATAAGACTATATATACTCTTATTGAAGTTAGCACAAAATATTTTTATTCTTATGATTTACTTTTATCAGATTTTACTTTATACCATACTATTGCTAGAAGCTTGGTATATCTCATTATTACTCATCTAGATATTACATATGTTATTCATGTTGTTAGTTGTTTCTCCTACTACTGTTTATTGAGCATTTATTCTTTGGATTTTGCGATATCTTTGAGGTACAGTCTTTCAAAGTCTTTTACTTTCATCCACCTTTTTCTTGGAGCAGTATGCATACTCTGATGCTGATCATAACAGTGATCTCACAGATTAAAAGTCTGTTACAGTTTTCTGTATCTTTTTGGGTGATTTTTTTATTTATTGAAAAAGTAAGAAACAATACATTATTTCTCATCTCACTCCTATGTATTGTGATAACCAAAGTTTTATTTAGATTGCTCACAACTCAGTTTTTCATTAACAAACTAAGCATATTGAGATCGATTGTCATCTTACTCGTTATCGTCTTAAGTATGATACCATTACTTTACCCTTTGTTTCTTCTTCTCTACAGATTGCAAATTTATTTACTAAGTTGCATTCTATTTCTCGCTTTGGTTTTCTAGTTGAAAAACTCTTGATGCTTGTAGTTGTCACATCATGAGTTTAAGGGGAGATGTTAAGAAATATAGGGTTATTTTGTTTTATTGTTTATTAAGGGTATAATAGTCTTTTCATTTTCTTTGTTTAGCCTATATATAGTCTCTTTGTATTTAGGTAAAACTTATTTCTCTTTAGTATTTGATTGCATTATGCAGTATCAATGAAACTCTAGTTTCCTCCTTTCTTATTTTTTTTATATCTCTTTATTTCTTTGGATTGTTTAATAAGACATGGACGAGTTCAACTTTTGCTTTGAAAGTCTACAATAAATTTACTTGGTTACTCATTCAATTAAAAAATTTTAAAGTAGGGTATAAAGGCTTATTCATCTTTTCATTGTGATCTTTTATTTTTTTTAAAATAATATTTTAAAAAAGAAGTCTGCTAGCGCGTTCTGTGCATGCACCAGCGTGTTAGGTTACTCTGCACACTTCAAATAACACGTATGAAGGATTTAGGTGGTGGAAATTGTCCATCCACGGTAGTATTAGAAAGATCACGACGTTCTCTTTTAAATGAGGTAGCGCGTATGGTGGTCTGTTAGGTAGTTTGACTTCAACAACATTTTTTATTTTTCATTCTTGTTTTGCTTTAGAAAACATGTTGTCCAATTAGAACATCCATGTTGTGCTCTTGTTTTGTCTTGATATTTGATGCAGTCCTTTAAATTGTATGATATTTGTATTAATTTCTTTTAGACACTTTAAAAAGTTTGTTTTCAATTTCACATTTGATTGAAATCTTATTTTTCCTATTATTATGTCATAGTTTCAGTTTTGATCCACTTTTTTTTGATTCTAGGTTTATGTTTTGATTTCTTTTGTGAAATGTTTGATTTTGTTTCAATTTCACCCTTGAAAAAATGAATGTTATTTCCTCCTTATTTCTTTGTTTAGTATTTGGTCTTCATTCTTTTATATTATTATTATTTTTATTTTAGGGTCTTTTATCAAATTATTTTTTTATTTTCATCCTCTAACTTTGAAATGTTATTTTTCTTTTCTTTTTTGTTTTGTTTTGATTTTAGATTTAATTCCTTTTCTTTTAATTTTGGGTTTTTGTTTTGAGTTCCTTTGTGAAATTTTTGATTTTTTCAATTTCACCATTGAATTTATGATTGTTATTTACCCTCTTAGTTTTTTGTTTGGCATTTAGTCCTTATTATTTAATTTATATTACTATTTTTTTTTTGTTTTGGGGTCTTTTATCAATTTTTTTCTTATTTTCTTCCTCTAACATTGAAACGTTATTTTTCCTTTTATTTTGTTTTGGTTTGAGATTTGATCCTCTTTCTTTTGATTTTAGATTCTTGACTTGATTTCTTTTGTAAACTGTTTTTTTTTTTAATTTCACCCTTGAATCAATCAATGTTATTTTCACCCAAATTTTTTTGTTTAGCATTTTTTCCTCATTCTTTTATATTACTAATTTCCTTTTTTAGGGTCTTTTATCAAATTAAAAGTTTGAAAGTTTGACTCGGGTAATATTGATCTTTTTTATCCTTTGACACTTTGCATTCTATCTTTCTTTTAGGTTTTTTTTATTATAAAAAAAATTGGTCATAGCCTCATAGATGGGTTACGTGCCAGAAAGCGCTCTTGGTTCATTTCTTCCTTTTTAATTTTTTATTTCCTTTGTTATGCTCTCGGTTAGATCGAAATGTAATTTTGCTATTTTTTTTCTTTTTAATTAGCATTTTTGTTTTACCATGATCACTCTTTTTGTTTCTTTGTTTGATGCATCTGATGTCGTAAGATAAGGCAAGCTTATTCAATCTAGTCGAGTCTATGACCCAAATCCTGACTTTTTATTGCTTTTTTAAAACACATTTGTGATATTTTAATTTTTTTTAATGCCAAGATTTGTTTTCCAGCCCGTGGCATAACACGATCATGGTACTAGAGTGTACATTAAAAATAGATTGGGTACTTTTTTATATATAAAAAAACAACATTTTGGTATCTCCGAGTTCAGGCTTTCACTTGTTAAAGATAAGATCTTTCTTTGTTTGAGTTTTAGACATATGATTTATGCTCATGCCAAAAGCATTAAAGATAATTATTCTTCTCATATATGGCTTTTTCTTTAATTTAAATTTGAAATAATCACATAAAGAGTGAATCCACTTATTATCCAAGTCAATTCTTGACTTTTATGTAAATTTCATCCATCCAAAAAAAATTATATATATATAAAAATATTATTTGAAAAAGTTTATTATCGAAGTTGGATTCATCTCTAACTTATAAAGGAAATTAAATGTTTTGGCTGATTTTGAAAAATTGATGACATAAAAACTCAAGCTTTAAAGGGAGGAAAATGTTTTCTTATTTAAAAAAAATATTCGTAAAATAATTATATATAAAATTCAACCATATCTTTAAGAATATTGTTTTTCAACCTTGTCATCAAGAAACATCATCAGGAAAAGAGGTTAACCCTACTATAAGGAAGTTTCAGACTCAACCATGCAATAAGGACATCTTAGGCCAAATCTTGTAATGAGGTAGGTCACCTTTGTTGAACTTAAGAAAATTGGATCCTTTTTTTTAATGTGTGATTTTTGAAGGTGTTAGATCCATTTTTTTGGAATTTAAGGGTGTTAGACCCTTTTCCTTTCAATTATGTTATCTCTAAGGGTGTTAGATCCTTCTGTCAAACTTAAGGGTGTCAGATCTTTTTTGTTCAAACATGTGATTTTTTAGAGTGTTGGATCCCTCTTTTGGAATTTAAGGGTGTTAGATCCATTTCCTTACAACTATGTGATCTTTAAGGGTGTCGGATCCCTCTGTCGAACTTAAGGGTGTTAGATCCCTTTCATTCAAACATGTGATATTTTAGGGTGTTAGATCTCTTTTTTTTGGAATTTAAGGGTGTTGAATCCATTTCCTCCCAACCTTGTGATCTCTGCGGGTGTTGGATCCTTTTATCGAGCTTAAGGGCATCGAATCCCTTTCGTTCAAACATGTGATTCTCGAGGGTGTTGGATCCCTGGAATTTAAGAGCGTCAGATCCCTTTCCTTCCAAACCGCATGATTTCTAAAGGGGTCAGAACCCTCCATTAAACTTGTGTCAGATCTCTTTTGTTTAAAAATGAAATCTTTGAGGGTGTTGGATCCCTCTTCTAAAATTTAAGGGTGTCAGATCCTTTTCTTTCCAACAACATGATTTTTGAGGGTGCTGGAACCCTCTATTGAACTTAAAGGTGTCAGAACTCTTTCGTTTCAAAATGATATCTCTGAGGATGTCAGATCCCTCTTCTGAAACTTAAAGGTGTCAGATTCCTTTCATTTCAAACATCATTTTTCTTTAGAAGCTTGCTATATAAAGCTCTTTGTAAGATTTTATACCGTAAGTATTCTAAAGAGGAGAGCAACTATTGTAACGCAATTTTTTACCTCTATTTTTGTATATATTTTGAAAAAATTAGAAAAAACCAAAAAATATACATTTCCAATAACTTTAGCTATTTTGATCTTCTTCTTGTTTTTAATTTTTCTTCATTTTTATTTAATTCTTGTGTGTCAAGAAATCTAGAAAATCATAAAAAAAATAAAAATAAAAAATAAAAAGTAGCTAGGTTTTGAAATTGGGTTGATAATTAAGCATCACATGCGAAAATAAAGTTTGAGAATTTTTGGGCCATAATTGATGGTTTAATTAAAGAGAAAATCAAGAAAAAGAGTTAATTTAATTTAATTTGGTTAAGAGTAAAAGAAATTTAAAGTTAAATGATGATTCTGAAATAAATAACTAAATTAGTAATCAATAAAGGGTTTAATTGAAGAAAAACAAAATTAAAATTGAGAGATAGATTGGTTAAAATTGCATGATTTTAGGAATCAATGATGAATTCACAACAAGTGGATTAATTTGGAGGTCTAAATTGATTTAAAAGGGTGTTTAAGAGTGGTAACAGTTGTTTTTTAAAGTACTTTTCATTACAAAACACATTAAAATAATATTTTTTTAAAATCATTTTTGACATCAGCACATCAAAATAATAAAAAACATAAAAAACATATTAATTTAGAACAAAAAAAATAAAAAACTTTAAAATATTTCAAAAACAATTTCGAACTGGAATGCCAAACACTATAAGTAAAAATGAAATTGAAAAGAAATAGGAGATTTAGGACAAATTTGGTTGAAATGGCAAGAATTTAAAAACTAATGACTAAATTAAGAAGATTAATTTGAGGGATTAAATTGAGAAAGAATTCAAGATTTAATCCTATTTGAGTGAAATTGGGAAGATTTAAAAGATAAGGACTATAATGGAAAGGATAAAATATTTTGGGGACCAATTAAATTTTGGTTTAAATTTCGTTCATGTCCGATTTGTTTCATTCCAATCATTTCAGTCCAATTAAATACCAATTAAAACCAGTTGTTTCCAATTGATTCAATTCAGCCCAATAAGTTTATCATATGGATTCGATTTAGTCCCTAATTAATTCGTAATTCAATCGCCTTAATTGTTCAAAATCCCAGCAATCAAATTCAGATTCTCGAATTAAGTAATCTCCCAAATTCGGCTCCCCATTCCCAGATTTTCAGCCCCAATCCTCAATCGAAGTCCCAAATTGATTTCAAATCTGGCATTAATTGATTTCCCAAATCTAAGCATCTCTCTCCTTCAAAAACCAACAACAGAGCTGATTCAAGGGGAGGGGGTCTCCATTTTTCATAGACAGGACAGAGGAAAACCAGTAGAGCAAAAATCACTCCCTCTCGCACCTCTCCCCCATTTCCTTCTTCATCCTCAACCCACTAAAGACAATGCACAACCGGCAAAAAAACCGGAGACCACACCAACAAACCAAGCCTTCATCCCCATCCTCTCAAGCCACCAAATCAGTACTAACAAATCATTGCAGGCTTCCATCCCCACCGTGAACCTATAAATCTGCCACTATCCCCAGCAACAAAAATGATCCAACAACCATCATACACAGAGATTCTCTCATCTTCCTAATCAAGACCATGAACCACCCATAGCCAACACGCTGTCAACCACCCATAGCTAACACGCTGTCAACCACCCAACAGACTCTGTATCCCTCTACCATAAATCCACCATGGCAGCCGGTCTAATCTGCTTGAAAAACACCGCCCACTCAGACCACCAGCCTCTCTCTCCAACCCATGATAGACCGAACCCGTTGCAGCTCATCACCCAAAAACAAACCTGCCGTCATCTCCCACAAGCCCCTAACCAGCGTCCATATCTCACCAACAACTCAGCCCACACAGCCTCCTCAACCGCCACTCACCATAGTGACCCTTGAAACTAGGTCCCGAAATCAACCCTCATCACAGACAAAAAACCTCATCTCCTCTGTTTCAGAACAAGTGTCCTCCTAAACCCAAATCAGTCCCAACAACAGCCTCCTCAAGTCAGTCCCAACGCCAACTGTCGGCCAAGAACCCATAACCACCACCGCTATTTTTCCATCTCACAACATCACACTTCCATCAACAAACACAACACCACCGGTCTCCTCTTTTTACCAAAAACACAAACCAATTGGCCGACCCATTTCACCTTCCCAACTATCTCAGTACTCCTTCCACCCACGGGGAATACTGAGCCCTATAGCTTCCATAAAAGCAACCCAAAATGAAGAGAGAGACAAGACCGAGGGTAAAAAAAAACAGAGGGAGAGAGAAGCCAAAGCATTGTTCAAGGAAAGAAGACGATAACAATTTAATTAACCATTCTCTTCTCCGTTGGTCCAGTGGTGTTTTCCAGTGATTTCAGGTGTTTTTCTCAATCTCGATTGATTTTTTTCTTTACATTATATATATATATATATATATATATAAACTGTGAAAAGAGAATAATATAAAAAAACCAAAAAAAAAAAAATGCCAAAGCTCAAATCGCCCGTAGAGCTAATTGTTGGGTTGAAAACCCAACGTATCATAATTTCAAAACTTAATTTTTATCATTTATATAGGTAAATGTCCATTTTCATACATTTTTTTTAAAGGGATTGATGTGTAAATTTTAAAATCAAATGCGAATTACACTAACTTTAATCAATTTTATGAAAATTCTTTTTTAAAAATTAATATCAATATCTTAACATGTCTAAAGACTGAAGTCAACATTTTCCTTATACAGAAAGACAACCATGACTGGTTAGCCATAACATTTGAGATTTGCTGTAGATTTTGGTGGGAGACGTGGGATCTAAGCTTGCCATAAAACGAGATTGCTTAAACAGGTCTTAAAATTGGACCTTATAATCTATGGGAAGAATCCTTTTGTAATACTAAAACTAACACTTATTTCTTGTATCAAACAACTGAACATCCAAGCTGAAGGTGTGGTAGACTATTTATGGAGTATTCATGAGCAGGTTAAGAAGACGATCACCAATAACCATGCTAATTATAAAGCCATAATTGATACTCATTTTAGAAAAGTGTTGTTTAAGATTAGTGATCTTGTGCGGAAAGTGATTACTCGTGATAAATTTTTAATGAGAAAAGATAACGAGTCAAAAGTCAAAAGAAAAAAAGATATACTCTTATTAGATGTTTTAAATGATAAATGATAATGATTATATACTTTTTTTTCTAGACATCTAAAATTTTTAAATATCTTTAATGTGCAACACTTGATGTCTTATTTGGAGGAAGAACAAAATTTAAGGATGAGTTCTTTCTAACCTAAAAAGAATAATACAACTGGGTTATTCAAAATTAAAGTTTATAAACAGTTAAATAAGAATCTTCTATAGCTAGATGATGATTTGTCCTAAATAGACTATATATATGACCTAATATATGCTTTTATATTCTAGTGAGACAAAGATATGCCTAACATAATATTTGGTTGTGCCAAACCAATATAGTTGCTAAAAGAGGCCATAAAGGACTCTTTTTTGCCGGTCATCCACTATATAGATTTCTTGAATTTAGGCTTAAAATATCTTATTTGGCTAATTTTCCTTGACTTTTCTGGATTTCTTATATTATTTTGGATTTTATGTTATTTTTCTTTATGTTTTACGATTCTAATTTTATTAGCTAGCATAGGTTAGTTTTATAGTCTATTTAAAGGTATTTTAAATCTCTTTACAAGGCACACTTCATTAAACTTTATTTTAAGATAATAAAAATATAAATTTAGAGTTAATATTTGTAACCCTTTTTACTCATCAATGTTTTTTTTAGTATGCGATTATTTATTGTCTTTTGTGCTTTCACCTACATTAGTTGGTATCATAACCCAACAATCCTATGTTCTTGCATGTTGTGTGCTGCAATATCATGACTATTTATTTTCTTGTTATGTGCTGCTAACAACTATAGTAGAAAAGGGTCGTTGAGTAGGTTATGGTCAAGGAAGGGATTAGGAGATTCCCTTTCGAAAAAGAAACATCTATGAGCTCGTAATAAAAGACATGCAGAGATAAATCACAAAATTAACTCATTAATTAGAAAAGAGAAACCTTCAAGAACAAGGTTGGGAGGAGAGTTACCATGGGTCCCTCTTGATTGAGAAGTTTGCTTTCTCTTTTCAACTTTAATTAGTCTAGTTTAAGCCATCGAAACTCTCTTTTTTGCCAACTTTTACCATTAACAATACCATATAAAAATAGTAAATGATAATAAAATCATATAAGCACGCCATACTAACAATTTTCGTACATATTTTTGAATGGTAACTACAGCCTCACATTATTGTATTACCATTTTAGCTTCACTTTTCTTTTTTAAGTTCAATTGGTCTTCATAAACATTCTAGGTGATAATGATGCAAGTGTCTATACCTTTCCATCATTTTCAAGAGAATATCTATTTTTAAATCCATCATGCTTGGCCTTGGCCTTCCTATCAAATTGTCAAGGTCTTGACAACAATAAATGACTAGTATGTATAGAAACCACATTACACAAAACTTTATCCTTATACTTCCCAATAAAAAAAGAAACCAAAACCTGTTTAGTCACCATAACTTCATTACATTCATTCAACCATAGAAGCTTATAAGGTTTATCATGCTTAACAATGTTTATATTTAACTTCTTAAAAAGTATAGAAGTATCAATATTAGCACAACTCTTACTATCAATAATCATATTACACACCTTGTTACTAATATGACACCTAATATGAAAGATGTTTCCTCTTTGTTGTTTATTTACCAATTTCATAGCAACTTTCTGATCACCAACCTTCAAAAACTTCTTTTTTTTATCTTCATAATATCGCCCACACTCTCATGATTCACTATAGCCTTAATGATAGACTTTCAACTTACTTTTCCTTATGATCAGGAACTTCTTTTCTACTAATCATCTTATCAAACTACTCATTAACACCTTCATCATAACTTTCATTCTATCCTGCCTTTCCTCCACAATATTCGTCTATTTTTGTTCAACACCTTTTGAAGACATTGCTTATACCTACAATAAAGGTTAGTAGCAAAGAAAATATTTCCTCACAAAAAAACTCATGTGTTTACTCTTACAATAAAATCCACTCCTCTCGTGTTTCACACAATTTATTAGGCTTTTCACCATAATAGTCTCGCTACACCTTTTACCATAATATTCTCGTACTTTGGTTCTTAAAAGTAAAGTAACAACTTATCAAACAATCAATCAAACTACACAATAATTTATTTTATGTTTACAGACTTAAGAATCAATAATTATTCAAACTTTTCAAAATGAAATGAAACTTGAGGATAAATTTTCGAGTAGCAATTTAAATTTGTGCTAATATAATGACAAAAGTAAAGACAAAATAAAAGTAAGAATTATTATTAGGAAACAATAGAAACTACAAAAATCAAGAAAATAAAGAAATCGATGCAAGAAATCAAGAAATTGATGCAAGATAATTCTATTCTATCCAAATTACCAAGAAATCAATCAAGATCACCAAGAATTTCTAAGACAAGTTTCAACTAAACCCTAGTTCATACAAGATCAAAGATTTCATAATCGCTTCTCCAATAATCCTTTCAAGATTTGCAATTTTAATTCTTTTTTTTTAATAGGTGTCAGATTTCTCAAGTATAAGGATGAACACAATTTGTTGTTTGTATGCAATTTAATTTTCTTTTACCAATTTCAAGACCTTTTCTTTTCTTATCAAAAACTGATTATCTTCTTTCTTCTTCCTATTTTTAATTAAGATTCCACCAAAACACCACAAAGATTAATCATGATTCATTTTTTTTTTTGGTAATAGTTGAAACCCTAAAGAGATACAAACCAAGAAAAATAAGAAACAAACCCTAGATATAGTAAGATCTAAATAAAACCATATAATTACTTGTAACAATGAAAATTAAGGATATATAACCTAAAATTAGTCGAGCACTAATACCAATCTGATGTTGAATTGTCCTTTAGATAGCTAATTTGAGGTTTAAAGAAAGTTTGCAACTCAACCCAATAAGAAACTTACTTTGGAGAACTAAAGTTATATGCAATCGATCATCCTCACCCTATGCTTATAACAAGACGTAAATGAGAAGTATAAATTACAATAAAGTTGATCAATCCTTAAAATAGGTTGCAAGTTCAATAAAAAAAACTTGGTATGAGAATCACTACAACCACACAAAGAAAAATAAGCACACAATATAAGATAACTTGTAGATAAAATCCACTAACTCCCTAAAATCCTAACATAAGAATAAGGTCTAAAATAATAAAAATAAATAAATAAATATATAGTCTAAGATTAATTTTCACCCTTTTCCATATATGATAATGAAAAATACCCAAGAGAATTAATTATTAAAGAATCCTTACTGAACAAAAGCGTAATGCATTGTAAAATAAGAATTAATTTCTGACCAATTAATTCTTCTTATTTGATATGGAATCCTTATAAAATAAGTAAGTCAAAGGCTTCCACATAAGCTCTCAATAGCATTAAGGACTTCTTATAGTGAATGAAATCCATAAATTTTAAGTAAACAATGTCTTTTTTTCTTTTTGCACTTTGCTGACAGATTCTAGGCCCACCTTCAAACATGTCATTCTCTCTCGTCTAGATGAATTAACGGGCTTAACATATATCGTTGGAAAGGTACATGTGTCTAGTTTCTAAAACAATTATAATCATATCTAAAATCTACTTGTAGCTTTCAAATATGACCCAAAGAGTAGACAAAGGTCTAACTTGATAGATTTGAACCTTTTTAACCCAAGCCTCTTGACTTAGCTCATTAAACTCCTCTTGGATGCACTTCATTCTAAGTCTTAGAGATCCAATGGACACTCCTAATGATTTTTTAGATGTTGTAGCTAGGATCGCATCATGATTTCCATTTAGTCCATCACTTGCAACAACCTTTAACCAAACTTGAGGATCATAAGGAGGATGGATGAAATTAAGTATTTTTGTCAAATCTATCAACTATGTTGGTGTTACATCTCTCCTATAAAATAAAATAAAATAATTTAAAATCCAATTACATTTCATATAATTGATGCAAATAAACAATTTTAACATCTTAAACCAATGATAACTATCAAAACACTTACGATGAACACTTTCGTTCTATTATTTATAAATTTTTTTTCCTTCTATCCCCTTTCTTTACATAAGTTTCCTTATATAACGTCATTGGAGTTAGTTCTTGTCTAAGTTGTTTTTCCTATAAATTAATTAGTTTTTTAAAAACTTCTTTAATAAACATGTAATTAAAACTTCAAGAAAAATAATAAAATATACAAATATGAGCTCTTAGTAGGCACTTGTCATGGTGGATAAATGAAATTTCTCCTCCAATGTGCTTGTTCATCGAATCATGAGTTTTTTTTTTAATTTCTATATATGTACTGAATCATGAGCGCTTTGTAAAACTTTCTGAAACCACAAACTCAAGAGATGTTATCCAATTACAGTTTGTGACATACTTTGATATATAGCTTTTCCACCTCACTATGTCATTAAACTCGACCTTTATAATTGCTTGTTTATGGGCATCATACCAAAAATAATACAACCTAGTACATAAATTTATTAAAAATAAATTAGGTAAGAAAATAAAAGAATACAAATTTAGAAAAATATAAAATTAATTGATTTAAACTTACCTAGTCACATTGTTGCTTTACCACACTTTTCTGATAAGCGCCTTGTTGCTCTCGTTTCACCAAAAAAATCTCTTAATTGATTTCATACATGAATTAATTTTTAAAATTTTATAAACTATCTAGTAACTTGAATTATAGATTATTTATCTAACCTTAAAAATTTTCCACCAAGCATCTACCTTGTACATCTATTAAGGATGATCATAAAACTGACTCCATTGAACCAATGGTTCTTTAAATGACCATTTTATACTAGAGGTGATGAAACGAACAACTTTAATATTGGTAAACTTGAAAATCAATTTAAGAGAGTCATTTTTATAAAATTATAAAACTTAAAATAACTAAATAAAATCATATAAAACAATTACATAAAGAGGTTGCTCAACCATTCTCCTATCCATTTGCCTTTAATAGACTTTATCATATAAGGAATGCCTAATATGTTGTCCTTGGTAGTTGAGTGTTAGTTGGTAACCTCTTTATAATCACCCTTTAAATTCATAACATAATTACCAACACTACTTGATGAAGCATGAGTGATCTTGTTTGACTTGGATTTGTTTCCTCTCGAATGCATGGTACCTAAAAGGAAACAATGAACACAATTAAAAAAATAAAACATACTTTCAAACACAAATTCAATTATTTATTAAAAATGAATAACAATTAGCTTACATAAATCAACTAATAACTAACAACCTATCATTTTTTTAATTCTAAAGTAATTCAATTCCTCCAATTTCAAAAAATATAATTCATAATTCAATAACTATCAAACACTTCATAAGTTGAAATATACTAAACCCTTGATTGTTATCAATTCCACACAAATTCAATTTTCCTTAAATTTTCAACTAAACCATAAAATTGATAAAAAATAATTGATACCTGATAAAATCCTAAAATTCAAGATTCTTAGAAATAAGGCTCATGTGTTGGATAATAAGTTAATCTTTTAGTTCAAGTAATCCAATACATTCTCCCTAACCAAGGTGTCTGGTAGCTTGATGTGGAAAGCCTAGGTGGTTGGTAGCTGGTAGCTAGTGGTGTCTAGTAAGCCAATATGGTTGGTAGTTGGTACCTGTAAAAAATCTCATTTGATTGATATAAAGACTCTCAGATGGTTAAGTTAATAGCTTTGTAAAGAAATAAAGTGTAATAATATTTTATAGAGGCAGGCTATGAAATATGTATGATAAAAATAGTAAGACTGAAGAGAATGTGAACCTGAAGCTTGAAGAATTCATGGGGTATTTATAGCCCATAAATCTTGTTTTTTTTTTTGTGGAGAGGAGGGTTGAAAAGTTATTTCACCCTTTTGATATTTTAAATTGTATTCTACTCAAAATAATACGTTTTATATTAGTATAAAATATTTGGGGACCTATGCAGGGGTCTTAAAAAGAGACTTACATAGGGTCCTGTAAAAGTCTTAATAGAGTGTTGGGCTCAAGAGAGTTGGGCTTGAGGTGTGTGCCCGAGCTCATGAAGGTGTTGGAGTGCACCTAGTACCAAAAAATAATTGGGTTCAGGTTCTATGCATGGACCTAATAGGTGTTGGGTATGCATGCAACACCTAGAAGTAACACCTAGACCCAATAGCGCCCACCACCCAAAATTAATTAGGTATAGGCATTATGCATCGACCTAATTAATTCAGGCAATAGTTTGGGCTCATTTCAATTGGCAAAGGTTTTTTAGCCTATTAAGTTTGGGTTCACCAATAGCCCACCAAGTCTTTGTGATATTGATATGAAAATATTTGTAAAAATATTTGGTTACCATGACAAGTTCATTGAATTATCTTTGTTAAGAAGAGGGATGAAAACTCTGAGATTATTTACTAAAAATATGTAATGGCATGCACTATGTTTGAAGAAATTTTCAAGTATATAAAAGGGGACCATGGAGGAACCCATTTTTAGAAAACTTTCTTGGAGGGTTAGGTGAGATATAAAGGAATACTTTGAAAAAAATTCTAAGAGTTCAGGGGAAACTTATGGAGAAGAAGCTCATACTTAAAAAAAATTCTAAAAGGCTGGAGGGAATCTGTAGAGGGTGAGCCTTTACTTAGAATGTGAAACCCTAAAAAATGAGTGATTAAAATGAATAGTTAAATAATAATAAAAATAAAATGAGAAAGGTTGGATTTTTTTTGGAAAAAAAAATCACTTATTGACTAGTTTTATGCTATTGAGCATAACGCTCAATTTGACCGTTGGATCGAATTGAAATTTTATGACGAATCTCATAACATATAGTCCTAAATTTGATTATAATTTTTGGGCAATCCGAGTTCGGGAAGATATTTTAAAGCTATTAACAGTCGGATAGTAAATAACATAAAAATTCATCAATGGCAATTTTATAAATATTCTGATGAGCTAGCAAAGCTCCAACAATTTATTCTCCCTTTTTTTGACGCAAAAAACAAAGGCGTAACAGAGAAATAAAAAAAGAGTAAAGCACTTAAAACAAAAAAAAATACCTTGAGAGAAAGAGTAGAAATTGTGTAGAATTAAGGATCTAAAAGGTGTAAAACACAAATCATTCCCTCAAGCAAGGATTTAAGCAGAAACTAAGTGAGGGAGAAGGGAGAAAAATGGGTTGTAAGTCATGGAAAAATATTGGAAAAACAATTTTGGATAGGGAGGAAAAACATCATCAGGTTAGCTTTCGAAGTTCATTTTAGTGTTGGGTAATGAGTTCTAAGTTATTTAAACAATTTTAGATGGGAAGAAATAGATTTAATGCAATGTTCTTAGATTTTTTTAGTTAGGGTTCTTAGGAGAGAATTTCGGGAAAAATGTGAAATTATTGAAATTGATACATTTGTAATAGGATAGGTTGAAAATGATGCAAAATAATGAAGGTTGGAAGATAAAAATTTAGGTGTTATGGAGACAACATTGGCCGGTCATGTTAGGAATAAAAGATAATGAACATGGAATGTAATAAAGCTTGTATAATTGTGTGTGATTGTGGTGTGTTGATGCATAAATGATAAAGTTGTATAAAGAGATAATAATAAGTGGGAAAAGTTAAGCAAATAAATGGTTAATGTCAATGCATGCTAATATGTATAGGTAAAGAATTTAATGTATTTCAATGCAAAATATTGGAAAGAGTATTAAATTATATGTTCATGAACAAGTTAGTCAATTATAAAGGTATAAGAAATGGTGTGAGGATTTAGTTGGATGATCATATGACATAGTTATTTTGCCATTCTTAGTAAAATCAAATAAAAAAAAAGAAGTTAAGGATATATGAAAAGAAATAATTGAAGTATGAAAGTGTAAATCAATGAGAATTGAAGGTATTTACTACTGATAATAAGACGATGCATTTTAAAGGAAATTAAGTTAGGAAAATATATATATTCGATAAGAAATGCTAACGGAAGAATTAATTAGTATGAATGCAATTAATGTTGAGACGAGAATTATTTGAATATGTAATGTTGAAATATGTAACGTGACAATGAAATTATGTACGTGTTACAATTTTGGATATGAATATGCTAACAAGCATACCTCCCTTTTAATTATAAGAGGAACATTGGTGGCTGGAACTTCAGCGGACCGAGCTCGAACACCTGGAGCTGCAGGTAGGTGTTTCCCTCCTTAACTATGTCAAGTTATTGTAGTTGTTCTTTCTTTTTCTTATATGTGAATGGGTTGTCTTTGTTATATACGCTTGAAAATTAGTGGAACAGAATTGTGTCATGAATGTAAAAGAATTATGAGAATATATGGTGAAGAATGAAAATTATTCGATGAATAAATTTAATTAATTTAAAGATAATGTGTATGCCTTAGTTGTCTAAATGGTTAGAAACTAAGGAGATCTAAATATCTTGATTTTAACTTAGTTTCCAAAGTGGTTGGAAGCTAAAGTGAATATTGTTTGACTTAGTCATTCGTAGAGGCTGGGATAAGGTGGTATGGTCAAATGACTTAGTTATTAATAAAGATAGGAACTAAAGAGATTTGATGCAGAAATTGACTTAGTCATCCGTAAGAACGGAAACTAAGGTGTGGTTATAGAACTTAGTCATCTATGTATGAGACGGCTAAGGTGGTAATGAACTTGATCAAAAATTGAGGAAGACCTGGATTATTTGTGTGATTACTTGGTTTCTATTAAGATGGGGACCAATGTTGCAAGAAGAGTAAACTTTACTAGCAAACTATGAAGATTTCATCTAAAAGTAACTAAAGTTGTAGGATATGTCTAGAGATAATTTATTAGAGATTATGGTGTTAAAAAAATGTGTAAACTATATATATGCATAAATAAATTAAATTGATCTTAATAAATAAATTACATTACATTGTTGCAGGTCCTTCTCATACTACAGGACAACCTTGATTCTCTTCTTTTATGGGTAACTTTTACTAGGTATATTTTGGTATTTGGTTTATGTAATATTCTACTTCACTAGGATTTGAAGTTATCTATTGGGCTTGTAATTTATGTAAAGTTATATACCACTAGATAATTAAATCTTTTTTGTGTATGCATTAAAACAATTTTAGTATGCATGTAAATAACTTTATAATATGCTTTGTTTTAATGACATTATGTATGAAGAGAAAATATATATGACACTATTATTAAAATGAAAACTGGAGAAGGTATAAGTCGAAGTGGATGAAGTGATGAGAAATTAGATTATGTTGAAGAAGATCTAGGATGGTTGGATCATAATTATATATGAAAAATTGTGTTTTTTTGTTGATGTCGACATTTGGGAAGATCAATTTATAGAGGAGACTCTATCGAATTTTTGGTAGCTAGAATAATAATAATAATAATAATAATAATAATAAGCTTAAAATGTTGTTAGGATAGTTAGGGATCAGGGATCATGACACACACACACACACACACATATTACTTAATTTGTTAACGAATATGACATAAATTAAATAGAGGGTGTTACATAGAAAATATTCTAAGAGGCTAAGAGGAACTCATAGAGGGTTGTTCTCTATGATAACACGAGGCTTAGAAGCCATATACCGATCTAGGTTTGTGGCTTCCTAGCTAATGATGTAGGGCTTAAGAGTTCACCATTAAAGAAAGATCTCACCGAATAGTGGGAGGCATGTTGCCTCTTCGGTGATGACATGTAGGCTTCAGAGCCCCTCACTAGATAGTAGTCAAATTAGAATGGGGGAGATGTGTAACCTCTCTAGCATTGTCATGAGAGGTGAGAGCCTTCCATTAGAGAGTGATTGTACATGAGAATGAGAGATTTAAGATGATCCCAATAGATAGTTTGAGGCCTAAGAGCGCTACTAAAGAGTCGTGTTAGTATAAAACCGTAGTGGAGAATAAGATATTTAAGATCAACCCCTAACAAATTAGTAAGACATCCTCAGACATCACTTGTAGAATGTGTCAGTCTAAGACCGCACTAGAGAATGAGAGATCTAAGATTAAACCCTAGAGAATTGGTGGGGGGCCCTTAGGCATCACCTGAAGAATGTGTCAGTCTGAGACTACATTGGAGAATGAGAAATCCAAGATCAACCCCGATGAATTAGTGAAAAATTGTTAGGCATCACTTGGAGATCTATAGATAGGAAATGTATGCAGAGATACACTATTGTTTATTTAAAATGATTCAATTGAGTAATAAATTATTAGGATATACCAAATACTTATGTCCCTCATGGTTTTTCCTTAAGCTTTTATTTCTGTTAAAAGAATGATTTTGCATAGAAGTTCTTTCATGTTGGTTGTCTTTATAAGAAAAATGCCTATGTTATAGCACACTGATCTCTTCCACTCATATGTGATTTTTCATTACTTGTTTCACGTTGAATAAGCTTTTGTCTGGTAAGGTATAAAGTTTTCTCTAGATAGTATATTCTCTTACCCCTCTTATCAAAGTCTTTAAGGTTATTATCTCACGTAACTATTCCACTTTCAGCATCTCCTTATTGATACTCCTCAAATATGATAGTGTAGGCTTGTCCTCTTGATGGGTAACACTAAATAGCTCGATTGAGCTTTTCTTGGTAGTTATGTTGGTGCTGAAGGGTGCTACTAGCTTGACACAGAAGTCATTGAACCCTTTAATGGAGCTTGACTCCAAATTATTGTATCAAGCATGCGCAGACCCCTAGAAGGTTGTGGGGATGATTTTTCACATTGATTCATTATCTTAGATGACTAATTCTAGGATACTATGCACGTTCTACACATGCTCCCTCGAGTCAGCTAGGTTATTATAGTTGTCCAAACTTATTTTTTTATGGCTTAAGGAGTCGAGTGTTCAATACTTGTTTGGACAAAGGAGAACCCCTCACCTAATGGGGGTTGTAGATATGTACAAACCGTCGTTTAGTCCTTTATCTGTTAGGATCTTGGAAGCCTGAGGAGTTTTTAATTATTGGGTTATGATATATTAAGCAAGAAATTGGAATATGAGTTTGATGGTTATAATATGAGGACATTAATTTGGAATTTTGGGATATATGGATATTTAAATATTTAATTAAAGGTAAGAGCACTAATTTGTATTGTTTAGGAGTTATAGGAGAAGTAGCTGGAAAGGAACCTGACTTCTCTAAAATTTGCACAACAGGAGCTCAAAGTAAGGGATTGCCTTCCCTTACTCTTTTTAATTATTTAAAATACTTTTATAGTTGATAGAATTAAAATGAATATTTAATTTTATTGTATACTGTTGTTACCTATTTTTTGGGCCCAATATAAAAAAAAAAGAGGAAAGAGAAAATACAAAAAAATAAAAAAATAAAAAAAATATTAAAAAAATATATCAGAGAGAAGAGTATACCAGAACGCCCAAAAAATCAGCGAAGATTGGTTAAGGAGGAACAAATATACAAGAAAGATTAGATGTTTAAGGGCTCAATTAGATTTTTTTCAAGGTTTAATTGAATTTATTGAAGACTTAATTACAAGAAAAAAATGATTTTTTAAGTCAATTCAGACTTTAATTAGAAGAAATTAAAGTCTGGGGGTCAAATTGTAATTTTTAAGAGTAAATTTGGTCAAATTAAGGGCTTAATTGTATAAATAGTAAAGTTTGATGGGAAATTAGGGACTTGATTGAAGAAATCCAAAACTAAAGACCAAATTGGAAAAGGCGCATGAATGTAGGGGTTGAAATTGACCAAATCAGGGGCCAAATTAAAGAAATTGAAAGTTTGTTGATCAATTGAGAGTCAAAATGCACAAATTCAAAATCAATGACCAAAATGAAAAAGACGACCACATTAAGGGCTAGCAATTGAGTTTGACAGGTGTGAAATTGTAAAAAACTAAAAGTTTAGAGGCAATTAAGGGTTATGTGCCACAACTGAAAGAATATAGACTCAATTGAAATTTGCCAAATCCTAAATTAAAAACCATAATCTCACCTAGATAACGTGTCATTCAACTTAAAGAAGAGAAAGTGAGTGACATGTTGTTTGGTCAACTTGGCTTGTGTTTTCAACAATTTTGGCTGATCGAGTTGGCAACTTCAAATGAATGAATGTGGAGCTACAGATCTTGAAATTGAGTAAGGTTGGATTCAAATGAAAGGTTTGCATCCGTGCTACCAACTTCAGGTGGTCTCAGGCGATGATGACATCAAATTTGCTCCAACGAGACCTTGTAAGTGGGCAACTCAGTTAGCCATGGCTGTAACACAATTGTGTAATAAACCAACTTTTTTTTTTGTGTTCACACTCAAAGGCTTCTCATGGGTTCTTATCAAGAGTTCATAACACTTCCTTTAAGATCAGATGGTCAAGAATAGATTCAAACCCCCTCCTTAAAAAAAAAAAACTATAAATACCCCCATCAAGCATGTATGAAGTGGTGGAAAAAGAAAAGAAAAGGAGGAAAGGATATGAAAGAGGGAAAATATTAACCTGTTAGCATAAGTAAAGAGGGTTCAAAAACCTAAGAAAAGGTTTTCCTAAGCTTGGAAAGGATAGCAATTTTAGGAGAGGAAAAAGTTTCCAAAAGAAAACAAAAGGAGAGAATAGTTGTTCTAGCTATCCTTATGATCCCAAAGGCCTGCTTTAGTTGTTTTTTTTTATTTATGTTTACAAGCATAAAAAAGAGGTTTGTAATGCTTAACAAATAATGTTGCATTCACCTCTTATTTGCTGTAATTTTTATTTAATGATGTTATTTTGAAGTTATTTTGATGTTTTTGATATATAAAATTATTATTTTAAGTTTGTTTTTGAAATATAATGTTGCTTTAATTTGTTTTTTACTTAAGGTATGCATGTTAATGCAAGGGTGTTTACCTTGGTGTTGTTAGGCCTGTTCATGCACAAAATGAGTTCAAAAAACCAATTTTAAAGTCATGTTGCAAGAACATATTGATTATTTTTAAGTTGTTGTTTTCTGGATTTAGTACCTCAAGCTTGATTTTGATGTTTTGGTGTTTGTTTTAGTGTTTTATATTCAAATATGTTTATGTATGTTAGTGTGACTTATTGGGATAAAGAAAGCATATTTTAAAACCCACAGATGCCAGTTTTGGAGGCTTGAAAAGGGCTGCCTTTTCTACGTTTGTTGGGTGTCTAGGCAGTTTTCTTTGCGTTCTTGCGAAAAACATTACCTTAACTCTATGATTTGAACCAATTTTAGTCCATTTCTTTGCCCAAAACACTTATTTAGACATGATTAACAAATAATTTAGTTTTTATTTTCATCAATAATATGTTTACAATAGATTTTAATCCTTGGGTTTCGGTTTTGAACGGAAACTCATTTTGATAAAATCATGAATTTTAAGTGAAAATTAAAGTGATTCGATGCTAGATTATTGTGCATTGCTTGATTTCCAACATATATGTCTTTTGTTTTGACCAAATCTTGTCTGTGTTGGTTTCATGTTGCTGGGTTTCGTTTTGGTTTCTTATTGTTCTACATTGTTCTTCATTTTTTGGTGTGTTTGATTCATTTTGCTCAATTTTTTTCATTTCTTGTGTTTTTGGCAAGTTTAATATATTTTTTTTATTGTGGTTTTGTTTTTGATTTGTTTTCGGGTCAAACCAGGATTTCTGGTTTGGTTTATGGTCGAACTTATAGATTTTGGGTCAACCCAGTCATGTTAGGTCAAAAACATATGGGTCAAAGGGCTTATACCCTATTTTTTTGCCTTTTTTTTTGTTAATTTTCTTTTGGTTTAAGGTTGTGTTTGGCAAACAACCTTTAGGTCTATTTTGGTTAGTTTTAATACAAAAAATAGGTTTTTACAAAACAAAGCTTAAAAAATAATAAAGAAATATTTCTTTTTTCTTGCATATAGCTAAAAATCCTAAATTTATTTGAGCATATTTTTCAAGAAAATTTAAAACACTTTGGCATTTTTTTTATAAAAAAAGTATTGTATGGATTTTACTTTCAAAGGATTTTGACCTATATTTAAAAATTATTTTTGGAAATAAAATATTATTCACTTTTAATATAAGAATAAAAAACCTAAAGGGGGTTAATTCCAAAATATTATTAGGGATAATAATTCTATTACTCACTTTAATATAAGGATAAAAAAACTTGCATGAGGTTAATATTCAAAATATTATTATAAATAATGCAACTCATTTACTTCAAATATAAGTATAACATCTACAATGAATATTATCTGAAATATTATTTGGAATGACACGATTGCAAAAATTCTAATTTTACCCTGAAAGAAGCCTAAACAATAATTAAGGATATTTTACCTTCTCAAACCGAGTTCTTGACTTAGAAAACTAGGGTTTGTTTATCGTAGCAAACCCGTTATAATAAGTCGGTAGAGATGGACATCATTAGACCATAGCAAACAATAAAAAAAAAAAAAACAATACAGCTTACCTCAAGGAAGATGTACTAGGGGTGTTAATATCTTTCTTTTATGCAATCAGTCACTTAACTCAAACTTTAAGACCAGTTAGGGTTCCTAGTAACCAAAATACTAGGTGGCAACTCCCATTCCTTTTTTTTATACTGATAAAGGACAAAAATTCCTTGTCCTTTCCATCCACATCATTCCCAACTATCTCGACTAGAAGGATAATTACAGCAACACTGCACAAGTAAACACATATAATCATAAAATTTTATATGTTTTGTAAGTGACCACGAAGGCAATAATATTTTACCTGTGATTTATAATAAACCATAGTGATAGTAACCATTAGATGATGGTAATAAACGGCAACAAAGGTAATCAATATGCAATTGTATTTGACCATAACAATAGTAACTGTTTTGAAAATAGAAATTGATCATGATAACATAAATAATTGGATATAAATTGTAATCATCCATAACGGTGGACCTCATAACACAGATGTTTATGAGTAGGACACATGAGTGGGGGCTATTGATCAAGTGTATATTGAGTCAGCTACATAAGTAAGGGCTATGGTTTGGAAAGTATTTAAGTCGAGCACAGGAATGAAGAGTAGTGTTAAAATCGAATGTAGTATAGATATTGCTATGGGGCAAGAAAATATAAGATAGGCGAGATACACATATAGAGTAGGAAAAATGACATATGAAAAATTAAATTGACAATAATAGTGGAATCAATATGCTACTAGTATTTTAAATGTTAATTTAGCCGCAACGATGAGGGTTATCGAGCCTGAAGTAAGAGTTAAGAATTTCTAATAGAATTAGTGATTATGAACAATAAAGAATATGCATTCAAATATGACAATGGATCAAATGAGTTGATTAAAGTGTCAATAAAATTTATAGATAAATGGATAAATCTAGAAATGTATGGATAAGTCATAATTATTATGTAAATGAACTAAATGGGCATGAAAAATACTTAGAGTAGGAAAATATTGAAATTAGCCATAAATAGAATTTTTGTAATTCACCATTAATAGACATGAGAAGTATTTGAGTAAGAAAAATATTGGAACTTGTCATCAATTGCTAGAAGAAATATTCTAGTTGAAAATGAGTTTGAGAAATACTTAAGATGATAGTGGTGGTGGTAGTGTTTGAAAAAGCTAGATGGGCGTGAAGTATATGAGAATGGAAGAAATATGTGTACAAGCTAGAAATAGGCTGGAAGTATGTTCAGCTTAAAAATTTATATGGATGAGCCTTAATGGACATAATAGATATTGAGATTGAAAGTGATATTGATAAGCAAATAATAATATAAATGGATAATAAGGTGAAATAATGATTTTAATTAGTTGAAAAGAAATAAATGCTTGGAAAGGTCGAGAAAGCATAGGATGGTAATTAAGAAATGAAATGTGGCATGAATTAAGGGTATTGTAAAGTGAAATAACAACATGAATTAAATATGATTATGAGATGAAATGTGTTATAGATAAAATATGATGTGGAAAAAGAGAACATGATATGAAAACATTACAGGAGTGAGTGAAAAAGTGTATTGAGATTAGTTATGGAATATATAGAAAATTGAGTAGTTTACATGTATGATGACATAGTTAATAATAATGAAAAAGAGTTCACCGTTAGTTAATGAGAAGGTATTAAGATAAAAAGATCATAGATTAATGTGTTTATAAAAAACACTAATGGTATTGATTTTATTTATATAGTTGTAAAATATAATAATCATGAAGATGAAACTACATATAAAAATTGAAATATGGATGGGTATGCTGGTTTTCATGCTGCATCGAGGCATGCTTATAATAGGTTCGTAATTAAAGGATCTTGCCAAACAGTGTGAGCAACCAGTTCGGCACCACCCTTGATTCAGCTACAAGCCCATATACTCAGGTTTGTTACGAGAATGACTTTCAGGAGGCTTTGGCTTGAGTGCAACATCTTATTTTAAATCCAATCAAGTTTCTGCTCGTCCATTCTATCACTGGTTGTCAGATGGTGGGGGTACCATCGCGTAATGAAACCATGAGAGGGCAGGAGGATATACCTCCGGGAAAAAAAATGTAGAGCAAATTACTACAGGAAAATTTGCAGAAGATAGAGAAGGTCTTAAAGAGAGCCAAATGACAGTGCCTGAGACCCCATCTCAAGACCAGCCATGTGATGTGATGTATGCTGGTGTTAGGAAGGAGAACGTGACCTGCAATGAAATATTGGACCAGTAAGAGAGTGTCAAGAATGACAGGACATACAGAGATCGAACACTTAAAATTTAAGAGTTCGAAATGGTGGAAATATGCTAGCAGAGAAAAAGCTAATATGCTAGGACATACCTGACTCATGCGGCAGGTTTGCTATAAAAGCATGTGCTAGGAATCAGGAAATTACGTGCATTTTACCAATGACTTAATATGCATGGCAATGGAAGTAATATGTAGAAAAGCTGTATAAATATGGGTTTAAATTGTTTCCACTAAGTGACATGGTGCTTTTTAAGTGCTCTGTACTCTTATCATTGTCTTTGCCTTAGATGAGTTGACTACAGTAATTCTTTTTCATTTTGTTTCTAATTGATACTGTCGGAACTTGGGGCTAGATTTGTTTGCTGTCAATGAAGAGAAATTCATGGACTTGTTCGTTCCCCTGGTGCCATTGACGTGCTACAGAATGAACGCCAATCTCTTCAGAAACGTCAGAACATACTCCAGTCTTGCTTGAACAAGTTCAAAGGTGTTGCCTAGCTAGGGCCCCTTGATGACAGGAAGCCCTTGCCTGTAACGATACTGCCAAGGGTTTCACAACTAGTGAACCATAGGAAGCTTCTTTCATTCATGGTTTTTATCTAAATCCCAATATTTTACGAGCTTCGTTCTTGATTTTCAATTAGAATATCTTTTGGTTTTTATCTAAATCCCAATATCGTACACCTTGATAATTTAGATTGTCGGAGAAAAATCAAAAAGTTCTAACGAGCAGATTAACCTACGGGTTTTTCAAACACGAAGGACGAACTTATGATTGCGTTCAAAACCAAGGAACTGAGGAATAAGTTACTCAACATGTAATGAAGGCAATTGCTAATGCAGCAGTTCTCGCACGGTCTGCTTCTGAGATCAAACCAGAAAGGTTAAACTTGCCACGTTGTGCACACGCTGTGCAAAGAACATCGCTAGAACACGAAAAAGAAACATATAGCCTGTTTGTTCATGCGTGCAAGATTTCGAATTTTACATTTACTTTGGAAGCCTGATATCTAGAGTTTTTTTTTTTTTTAAGGAAAAAAAAAGCACTCAACAAAAAATATTTTGCAAACTAGCCTGATGATAAAACTTAGAAAATAGAATAATTTAATTGATTGCCAGGAATAGCACAACCAATCGATCTAAACTACTTACAGAATCCCTTTTTTATCCTCATTTCTCTCTTTCACCTTTTTCCTCACCCGAACAGCCCCTTCCCCTCTCTCTCAACCGTGAGTTTCCCTTGCCTCCTTCCACCTCCTTCCACTCCACCGCCCCCTCCTCCTTCACCCATCACCAGTGAGACTTTCACTACCTCCCCCTCGATAATTTCAAGTTAGCACTCTACCTCTCACTCTTAATTTTGTAAAATGTGTTGTGCTTTGATGATTATGTTAGGGTTCAAGTTTATTTAGTTATGTAAGGGTTTAGTTGAATTTAGATCGGTTAGGTAAAAATTACATAAATTATAATAATTAGGTATAAATTTGATGAAGAAGGGTTTCAGTGAGCATGTTAGAGATTAGTTGAGTTTAAATCAATTAGGAGTGAATTATATTAATTAGGTATAAATTAGATAAATTAGGGCTTCGATAATTATGTCAGAGTTTATTTAAATTATTATGTTAGGGTTTAGTTGAATTTAGATCAACCAGGTATGAATTATGTTAATAAGGTATAAATTACATTAATCGGGTGGATAAATTACATAAGTTAGATATAAATTAGATGAATTAGGGTTTTTAGGATTAGTGTGAATTGTTTAATTTTGAAAGAATTGGGGTAATTGATGAATTTTGTCAAACTATATATTTTAGTGAGAAGCAGTTAGTTGATAAATTTTCAGAGAATTTATGAGAATTTGTGTTAATTAATGAGTTTTGTAAAGTTTTATAATTTCTTTATATTAGGGTTTATGTGAATTATGTAATGGTATACTATTTTACAATTGATAAGTTTTGTTGAGAGTTTGTGAGAATTAATAGGTTTTAATTTTGGAAGAATTTATTTTTTATAATTAATGAATTTTGTTAAATTTAGTTATTTTTTATATTAGGTTTTATGTGAATTGTGTAATTTGTTTCTGCAATTGATAAATTTTAGGAGAATTTATGAGAACTGTTAAAAAATTTTAAATTATGTATTTTAAAAAAATGGAGAGAATTTGTTAGTGATAGAGATTAGTATGGTTCAAATTGTTATAAAATAGATAAGTTAATTATCGTTTTTAGATTGTTATATGATAACATTGGATTTTGTGATTTTATAGAATTTATCATCTAATATGACATATTATTATGGTGGTGCAATTGTTGATACTTGTCATTTATATTGGAAGAAGTATTGTCATTCTTAGTGATATATTAGATATTTCACTAGTAGAATTAAAAGAAGTTATATGTGAAGGTATTGGTTGGAATTGTAATGAAATTAAAGTTGATATTACTTGAAGAATGCAGGTTACGGAATGTCCAATACATTATGTTGCTATGCTATTTTTGTGATGTCAATTTAAAATTTATGGTTGGGTAGGCCACCGAATATAGATTGAGATATTTAGAACTCTACTTAAACAGCATACCTAAACAAGTATACTTCTCCTTTAGCGTCAAGTATACTTAGATCCAAATTATACTCAAATAACTACAAGTATCATAGTTTGTTAGTCTATTTAGGATAGTTAGTGGGGTAGTAAACCTAATATTGATTCTTGAAATTATGAAAATGGAATATTATTTAGGATAGGTAGTGGTGTAGTAAACCTAATATTGATTATTAAAATTATGAAAATAAAATATTCAAGTATTTTTGATAGTGTATGAACTAATAATGACTTTGAACAAAGTGATGAGGAGGTTCAGGGTAATGTTACTGAAGAAGATGAGTTTGGTTAACCAGTAAATCAATTCATAAGACCTATTGTTCATGAATTTAAGATGCTAATAGGGTTGATGAGATGATATGTAATGATTAAGTTTTGAGTTGTAGGAATTTAGTAACTGTTGAGTTAGAGGTTGGACAAACCTTCCAAAATAAGTTTGAATTAATTAATACAGTGAAGTAGTGACATACAGTGCATTCATTATAATGCAATATGCAATGTTCAACCATAATTTATGTGTAATTATAATGCATATATACTTTAGAATCTCAATGGTACTTACATATGAGAGGTATCCTAAGAATTCTAATTTATTTGAGATCTCAAAGCTGATAAAACCACACACACACACACACACACCGATTTATTAGTCATGTAAGACCATTGTCAACTTGATTCAAAGTTTATTACAATTTTTTTTCAGTAATAAGTGTTGACATATATGTGAACATTGTAGCCATTCAAGCAAGAACACAAAAATAATATGAGTTTAATGTCTAATATTACAAGGCATGGGTAGCTAAATAAAAAGTACTTAAGTTATTGTCTAATTTATACAGGAATTTTTTTCAAATGCTATCTAGATTGTTATCAATAAATCAAGAATCAAATGTCAGTAAAATTATCCAATAGAATCATAAGGGATGAATAATGGCACAATAATATTTAAGGGATTTTTTTTTTATTTGAAGTTGTGATTAAGGCATCGAGGCTTTGTTGTTCATTGATAAATATTAATGGTACTCATCTACACGAGAAATTTAATGGGAAGTTTTTGGTTCCAGTTGGTTTTGATGCTAATAATAAGATATTTTATCTAAGTTTTTCTTTGATCGAAGACTAGACAAATTAGATTTAGACATGGTTCTTAGATTGCATTTATCAATATTGATAAGGAATCTGATCCTATTCCTTGATTATAGATGATTTGTTATTGTATACATATCTTATAGGATATTTATTGACTACGTTTTATTTGTTTCCTATTATATAGGATTTGTTAACTGCTGTACATTGTATATATAATGAGAATCAATCACCTCTGCATGATAGGGTGAATTACAGCTATTCTTAAACCTTGTTATGGTATCAGAGCATCTTTAGGTTTTTTTCTTTTACTCTATCTCTTTATCATGGCTGTGCCATCCTTATCACCTTCCCTTCCGCTGAACACGATGGTGCATATGCTTACCATCAAACTGACCTCCTCAAATTATTTGTTATGGAGAAATCAGTTTATACCGTTGTTAACAAGCCATGATCTTCTTGGATTTTTGTATGGTAGTATCGCAGTTCCTTCTCCACAGATAACTGGTACTGATGGCTCTACTCAGGTGAATCCAACATACTCTTCTTGGCTAAACACAGATCAGACCCTATTAAGTCTCCTCTATTCTTCCCTTACGGAGGAATCTATGAGTGAGGTGCTTGGTTTGAAACATGCTCATGAGGCCTGGACTGCTCTTGAAGCCTCCTTCTCCCACAGATTAAAGACTCGTGAACTGCAACTCAAGGACGAGCTCCAACTGATGCAGCGAGGCTCCAAATCAGTGGCTGAATTCTCTCGCCTTTTCCAAGGCCTCTGCGATCAACTGACAGCAATTGGTTGACCCATCGATGACCTGGACAAAGTTCATTGGTTCTTGAGAGCTTTGGGTCCTGAATATAAAATCTTCTCAACAACAATGTTTTCCCAGTCTCCGTTACCTTCTTTTGCAGATATAATCCCGAAAGCTTTAAGCCATGAGATTTTTGAACGATCAATGTATCAACAATCTGCCAACTCGGCGTTTTATGCTCAACAGCGTCATTCTTCAACCACCAGATCAAAATACATCAACAGAGGAAAGCCTAAACCTCCCTCTGCCTCTGTCACAAAATCTAGTTTCTCTCCAGTCCATTGCCAACTCTGTGACAAGGAAGGCCATTTGGCTAAACGCAGCTGAACATTTCTTAATCTCAAGAAAAAGCAGTCTGCCAATCTTGCTAAAGCCTTTGCTGCTTGTTCAATCCCGGCCTCCCCTGATCCTGCCTGGTATCCGGACTCTGGAGCCACCTCTCATATGAAAAATGATCCCGAAGGTGTTGATATTCCTGCTGTATATTCTGGTAACGAACGGGTGATGGTTGGTAATGGTCAGTCTCTTTCTATTTCTCACACTGGCTCCGTTTCCACTCTTGTTCCCAACAGCCCATTACTTTTATCTAATGTTTTAGTTGTTCCTGGTATTACTAAAAAGTTTATTTCCATCAGTCAACTTACAAAAGATAATAATTGTTGGTTCATCTTTTTTTATTCTGGTTTCATAATACAGGACCGGGTCACAGGAGTAGTGCTGGGAGTCGGCAGATGTGAGAATGGCTTATACGTACTCTACAAACATCATCATGCCCTTGCTTCCACATTTTCTTCCAATCAATTGTGTATCTTTGCTCATTTATGGCATGCTCGTCTAGGTCATCCTAGTTTTCATACTATTGACTTTCTCACCAAGTCAGGTTTTATTTCCTGTAGTGATAAATTAATCGGTTTGGATTCTAGTTTATGTGTTGGATGTAACCTTGGCAAAAGCCATCGGCTACCCTTTTCAATTAATAATATTCGTTGTGATTTGCCTTTTGATCGTTTACACTGTGATTTATGGGGTCCTTCACCTATTTGTTCAACTACGGGTTTTCGATATTATTCAGTTTTTATTGATGATTGTACTTGTTTCAGTTGGTTTTTTCCACTCAAACATAAATATGATTTTTTTGATACATTTGTCAACTTTCAACAGTATATTGAAACTCAATTTTCATCCAAAATTAAATCCTTCCAATGTGATGGTGGAACTGAATTTACCAATAATAAATTTCGCTCTCACCTCACATCTTACGGTATTGTATTGCGTGTTGCATGTCCTTATACACCCAGTCAAAATGGAATTGCTGAACGTAAACACTGACATGTAACCGAAACAGGACTCACTCTTATGTTTCATGCATGTGTTTCATTGCCTTTTTGGGTTGAGGCCTTCTCAATAACTGTTTATCTCATCAACCGACTCCCCTCACAAATTCTTGCTGGCAAAACTCCTTACGAGCTTCTGTTTGGTAAATATCCCGACTAAACCATGCTTCGTACTTTTGGATGTTTATGCTTTCCTTATTTGCGAGATTATGCTCCTAACAAATTATCTCTCAAATCTGCTCCTTGTGTCTTCTTAGGTTATAGCCCCCTTCACAAGGGTTTCCTCTTTTTTGACCACAAGACACAATGTCTTTATGTCTCTCGCCATGTCCAATTTTATGAAACTATATTTCCTTATGCAGGTGATAATGTTCAACAACATCATAATTCCACACCGTATATTACTTTCTCTGATTTCTTGGACTCTCATAATATTGTGTCCTACCTCCCCAACTCCATTGGTGTCTTCTCCAGTTTCGACTTCTACTTGTTTGCCATGCAATGATAAACCTGTAGCCTCTTGTTCCCAGCCTCCTATTATGTCTATCATCCCATTTTCCAGTCAGCCCTCTCTTTCTGTTCCTGTTCCACTAATGACGACCTCTACTAACCTTCACCCCATGGTTACTAGAAGGAAAGCTGGTATATTTAAACCTAAGGCTTATCATGCGCTAACCATTGCAGGTTCTTCTAAGTTTTTTCATGTTCTTCTAGCTCTCCAAGAGCCTCGAGGTTTCAAATCTGCAGCCAAACACCCTGCATGGCTCTCAGCTATGGATGCTGAAATACAAGCCTTGAAGAACAATGACACATGGGATCTTGTACAGCGTCCTGTAAGTCACAATGTGGTTGGTTGTCGCTGGATCTTTAAAACCAAGCTCTGTGCTGATGGATCCATTGAGCGTCATAAGGCTCGTTTTGTGGCCAAGGGTTTCTCACATATTCATGGCCTTGATTTTGAAGACACATTCAGTCCTGTGGTGCATCCTGTTACTGTTCGGATTATTCTATCCATTGCAGTCGGTTTCGGGTGGCCTCTACATCAATTAGATGTTCAAAATGCCTTTCTTCATGGTCATCTTTCTGAACTAGTATATATGGATCAACCTCTTGGCTACATCGATCCTCGGTTTCCTCGCCATGTATGTCGACTAAAGCGTGCTCTTTATGGACTCAAACAAGCCCCTCGTGCTTGGTTCCAACATTTTAGCTCGTTTTTACTGCAACTTGGTTTTCTTATCAGCAAAGCAGATTCCTCTCTGTTTGTGCATCACTCTGCAGCTGGAATGATTTATCTATTGCTCTATGTAGATAATATGGTGCTTACTGGTAGCAATCCCAGCTTGATCAAAACTCTTATCACACGGCTATCCACCGAATTTGCCATGAAAGATTTAGGGTCTCTACATTATTTCCTTGGTGTTGAAGTCCACCATAACTCCTACGGTTTATTTCTCAGCCAGACCAAGTATGCTCTTGATCTTCTCCACCGTGCTGACATGGTTGAAGCCAAACCCATTACCACTTCTTATGTCGTTGGCCAACATCTATCCACTGAAGGGAAGTTATTTTCAAATCCCACTCTTTTTCGGTCTCTTGCTGGTACTTTGCAATATTTGACAATTGCTCGCCCTAATCTCTCATTCAGTGTCAATTCAATTTGCCAATATATGCATGCTTCGACAGAAGATCACTTTCGCGCACTCAAATGTATATTGCGTTATGTTAAAGGGACGGTTCATCATGGTCTTCAACTTCATCGCAATCCTTCCCGTGATTTGCTTGCCTATTCTGATGCTGACTGGGCTGGTTGTCCTAATACACGTCGGTCTACCACCGGCTATCTTATTTTCTTGGGTCCCAATCTTATCTCCTGGTGCTCCAAGAAACAATCCACAGTTTCTCGTTCCAGTGCCGAAGCTGAATATCGTTCCTTAGCTGTTCCTACTGCTGAAGTCGCTTGGATTGTTCAGTTATTTCGTGATCTACATCTACAATTACCTTCACCTCCGAAGCTGATATGCGACAACAAAAGTGTTATATTTATGGCGGTCAATCCTGTCACTCGACCTCGCTCTAAGCATATTACGATTGACTATCATTTTGTTCGTGAACTCATTGCCAATGGTTCCTTAAAAGTCGCCTTTGTTCCCTCTCATCTTCAGCTTGCCGATTCCTTTACAAAAGGAGTCCCCAAACCTCAGTTCCTCCTTTTTCGTAACAAGCTTCACGTGGTTCCTTCTTCCATGCTCAGCTTGAAGGGGGTGATAAGGAATCTGATCCTATTCCTTGATTATAGATGATTTGTTATTGTATACATATCTTGTAGGATATATATTGACTACGTTTTATTTGTTTCTTATTATATAGGATTTGTTAACTGTTGTACATTGTATATATAATGAGAATCAATCACCTCTGCATGATAGGGTGAATTACAGCTATTCTTAAACCTTGTTAAATATGTTGTAGTTAGTCATACCAGACTATGTATATTATCTTATAGACATGTTGCAATTAAGAATTTCATGGCAGAGATATGGCTCAAGTTGGTTAGATTTCATTATTATTCATATCATTTTAAGAGTAACTTCAGAACTAGGTTTAAAGAGCAGAATTTGAAAACAACCTTGATTGTGATATGTTATAAATCATTAAAAGAAAATTTTGAAACCCGATATATTGCTCTAATTGAGAAGGTTAAACAGATAAAAGAATAGCTAAAAGTTGAACTTACTTGGGGGATTGGAAAACATGTGTTAATATTTTTCTTTGATTTACATTAATATTTTTTATTATTGTTTTACATTATCATTATTGTTTTATATTTTTTGTTGTTGGAACGCTAACAACTTGTTGTTTAACAAATACATCATATAGGTACATGATAAGTCATGGTACATAAAAGAGTTGGTGTTGTAGGTTCTACTAGAGGAGTCTATCACCAGGAGAACTATCTAGAAAGCAGTTTTGTTACAAATCTCTTGGATAGTTCGATTTAGTTCAATTTTACACTTGCAAGACTAACCTTGGACCATGAAAAATGGGTTACATGTGTAAGTTTACTTATGAATGTTATATATAACTCATATTTATGTAATTATATTGATTTTCAGGCAATAAAAAATTATCATCATCATAAATTGATGACTCTACATCCTCGTGTTCTTTCTTTCATCGTGGATGCTGATTTTTATGAGATCACTTGCCTCCAACATGTCAAGATTGATCATGGATTACTTAGTGTGTTGGTTAAGAGATGAAGGTGTGAGACCTTCATGTTCTAAATATATATTGAGAAAACAGCACCTACACTTCAGGATATTGCTCTATTACTTGGGTTGCCCATAAATGATGCTCATATGACCAGTAAAGAAGCATATAACAGGTACGAAGTATATTGAAATCTATCATGACTAATACCTAATGACGTCACTATTAAGAAAAATCACAACAAGCTTAAATGGCTGGAAGAGAATTTTATGGGCCCACCTCCAAATGACACAATGAATGAGATGTTGATTAGCTATGCTAGAGTATACCTCATGCACATTTGTTGGTAACATGTTATTCATATATTTGATTGACAATGTAGTGTGAGTCATGTTTTTTACTACTCCTAGAGGATTCTAAGTGAATTCCAGGATATAGTTAGGGTTTGGTAGTGCTTGTCTATCTTTATTGCCAACCATACCATAAAGTCATGGCTAGCTCAAAATAAGTTAGGAGTTATTTGTTACTTTTACAAGTGTAGTTATTTTAAATGTTTTTTATTTATCCAATATCATTAAATGATAGCAATACATTAAAAAAATATCCACTAATAGTTTACATGTAAAAGCACATAGTTATGGTCGTAGCATTAGCATGTTAGTTGTCAAAAGGTTTAAGGGGATAGATAGTAGACACAAATCTAGGGATATCACTCCTAGGAAGAGCTTGGTAATACAAATTCTTAATGAAATTTTTATTAACACATAAAATACATTGCTTGTAAAATTATAATAGATTTGTGGATTGTCATATTAGGTGGTGTGGGCTTAGAAGGTTTCTCAAAAATCCAACCCACGTGCAATCATTCTAATACAACAAGTTAGATCCATAGAAGCCTCACCTGGTGTAAGTTAGGACATCTATTATTTATTTTTATATTTTTTTTTCAAATTAAGTTATTTTTTAATATATGAATTTTATATTTTAATTGGTTATATGGACATCCTACACAAAGGATGTGACTGGCATCTCTAATTTACATCCAAAACAATTATATATAGAGTTAGAGCGTGTTTGGTATTGCGGTAGCTGTTGTAGTTGTGGTTTAAAAAACTTGTTTTATAAAAAGTACTTTTAGTTGAGGTTGGTTTGAAAAAATAGATGTTTGGTTGAAATTGTGGTTGAAATTGAGGTTGAAGAAAAAGTAGTTTAATATGTTTGGTTAATAATGCTTTTGAAATTGAGGTAATAAAATAATTTTTTTAAAAATATATTAATATTGATGGTTGTAAATTTAAATATTATAAAATTAATTACTCTTATTACATCATGAAAAAATAATACTTTATATAAAATATTTTTTATTATTCCATTAAACTATTTATAATTCCATTACATCCAAAATTCATCCGATAAGAACTACAGTTTTCATAACTTTTTGAGCGTGTAATAAAATTAAATAAAATATTATCAGATATAAAAATGATATTACTGTGCGCGTGAATTTAATTCATTCTATACTAGTTTTTCGAGAGAAAAAATTGTTCACATCGCGAATGAATTTAATTCTCTAAACTAGTTTTTTTTTAAATTAATCCAATTAACACACTTAAAAAAAAAACCTGCGAAACAGTGCAAGTGAATTGCACTGTCCGCAGGTTTTTAATCCGCTACAGTGCATGCAAAGCAGGTTTTCGTAACTTTTCCTTTCCAGCGTTTTAAACGCAAAAAACACGTGGACCCCATGCACAGTAAAGTGATTTTTGTTATTACCAAATGGCTACGGACTGCGTTTTAAATAAAACGCAGCCGCAGCCGCGTAGACAAACACCCTTTTAGTGGTCTCAATACATTATTTTGTCATTATTGAGTTGTATTAGCTTAATAATGTGATAAGAATTGTATCAACATATCTTGAATTATATTGATATTTACATAATATTAATCATCAAGGTAGAAGTGATGATAATTGGTTGGCAATGCATATAGATTATATCAACCAATGACATGTAAAGAGAGTGTAGATGTTTGAGGAGCAACATCCCACCATTGATGTATACAGTATGAACCCTTACATCAAGATATAAATAAATTGATATACGTGAGTTTTTTTTTTTGTTAATATATATATATATATATATATATATATATATATATTAAAGAGGTGTTTTTATCAATTCATATTTAAATGACTCATGGTTGCATAATTGACTATCAATTTTAACAAAATTAAATGATAAAAGAATATACTTAGAGAATAGGGTCAGAAGGTTATAATTGATTGATCTTTGTATAAATTTATATCATTGAGAAATAATGTATATCTTGGTATGTTTCCCTCACAAAATCTCATCATAATAAATTAGTGCAAAGAATCTCATAAGAGAAAACTCTTTATTTGGTGTTGAATCTTGTACTACTTTTTTTAATTTGAGTAGCTTATCTTTTTTTTTTTTTGCTATTTGAATGAGTGACTTGAGTCTGGTTTCGATTCCCCAGGTTGACATACTATGCTGAAATAGGTCTTATGATAGTGCTTAACACATGTAAAATAACTTACATTAGAATTGTAGTCCACGTTTTGCCGCGGACCACGCAAAAAATCTTTCAAAGTAAAAAAAGAATGCTAACAAAAAAAAAAGGTTAAAAAAACATGATCTAAGCTAAACCAAATTATATAAAAAAAAATAAAAACCTCAATAATAAAGGGAAAAATTAAAAAAAAAAAAAAACCTGTTAAATTATGAACATGAATATAGAAAAAAGAGAACACTTATATTTGCATTATATTGATATTAAATTTAATGATATTTATATCAAAGGCCACTGAAAATTATACAAACACAATTTCAGTAGTAGAATTTCGTTGTGGTGAAGAAGATTTCAATAAAATATCATAAATCGTGTATCTGCACAGGAAAGAAGAATTGAAAGAGATGTAAATGGATAATATAGTTGTGATTTCAAAACAAACACAAAAGAAAAATAAAATAAAGAAAGACAGCAACAAAGTGTCAGCACTCTCTGTCTCTCCGAAGCTGTTCATGAACCATCAATCATGGCAGAGGCAGTGGTCCCCCTATCCTCCCTCTCCGTTTCCATTGTCCCCAAATTAGGAACACAGTCCAACACCATATATTTATAATCAGCACAACGTACAGCTTCACCCCTGACTATAGCCGACTGTAGTTGCATTGTTAGACTAATGTCATTTCACACGCAGCATGAATCTTCTTTCTTTACTGTTAAAGAGTCGTTGTTCTTAATTTTCACATCCTCTGAGCATGGATGCCTGCTATTGATCAAAACGGAGATATCAGAATATTCCATGTGATCTTTCAAAATTAAGATGATCTTGAGCTTAATTTGTGGGCTCGATTTATGGCTGATTATATATGTAATCGAATGTTTTTATTTAATTATATTTTCTTTGCATTGCCAAAATTTTTAGATTTAATTATATTTTCTCAAAAATAATATTTTAATTTTTCATCGGTTTCTACATCTATAAAGTATAATTGAAATTCTTAATTTAATCAAACAATTTCAAAAACACACCAAATATTACCAATGTCTTTTTTGTCGAAAAATTAAAATTTAATATTTTATTTTTTTCTCGATGATACTGTATGTAATGAATAGTGCAATTTTGAGATGAAAAGTTTCAATGTTCTTTGAAATATACTGAAAAGTTTCATTAAGGATACCATCTGTATTGAACACAATGAACAATGACCGGGAGAAGGAAACAGTCTCAATACTTTCTGGAATATACTGACGAACTTAATACGTCGATGATACCCTATATATTGAGCACAATGATCAGTGACTAGGAAAAGAGAACAGTTTCAAAACTCTCTAGAATAAATTAACGGGCTTAATTCGTCTGTGATTGAACATGATGAACAGTACAATTGAGAGGTAAAAAGCTCTAATGCTCTTTGGAATATACCAATGAACTTAATTCATCAGTGTATCTATTAGTATTTTGCAGTCCATCGATATTTTCATCTGTGTACAACAATTTCTATTGCGAGATTGTATTTGTATTCCTTATCTATCCATCATGTAAGTACTTAATATCACAGCAGTACACACAGCACAATAACATCAATTCTGTGTAGATTATTAAAATCATATAAAATTAATGTTTCCTTGTCATTTAATAACAAATTAACGTCATTGTCATTTCGTCCAAAAAGATTACATTATAATTTATAGCATTACATATTCGTGTTGTGCAAATTAATTAGAATTGTCTTCTTCTTCTTCTTCAATTAATTAAACAGTCCTTTCATGTGTTCTGAACCACATGGAAAATTATTCATCTTGTAATCGAAAGATTTGAGATTCAATCAGCTATAAGTTTTGAGACAATAAAAATTGACAAAGTTGTAAATGAGGAATTCAACAATCTATTAGTTTATGATAGTATAAAAGATAAATTATTTGAAAGTAATGACATATGGAGTATTATACTTAATGAATAAAAGGTCTCAATTTATCATAGTTAAATAACACATAATTATATGTTTGTTTGAATTCTATTTCTTTCAAATATCTTCTCCTCACAATATTTTTTGGTACGGGTCATCCCGGATGAGAGAATATTGAAAAGTGTTCACTCGAAGGCATTTTCCCACCGTCATTATGCCTTGGAACGCAGTTGATTCTTGTTCTCAAGTGAGACTCAAAATAATATGAGATGAATGTTAAGATCTATTCACCAATATAAGCCTTGCATATTGAAGCCTCAACTTACACCTTGTTTTTTACTTCTCTCTTAAGGTTGAACAAGTAAATGCATGGAATTAAATGAATGTTTTAAATTTTTTTCTAAAAAAAAAAGACAATAGAATTATAATCATGATGCGTGTGTAATCTTTAACCTCTCGAATAAATACATCCATCTATATTGGACTGAGCCTCCAACTATTTCCTCAAATGGTAGATGTATAGGAAAATTATCTATTAAGTCAAAGAATGATAGATGGAATATCATCTTAGGTTTGCAAATTGTTTGGACAATATTTGTTTCAAGCGTCTGCATGTGTTGTGTCTGTTACTTGTTGGAGAATATATCTCTAAAGAAGTGATTAATCTTTAAAAGTGCATCTCATATTTCATTTAACAATAAATCTTGATAAGCTAGTGGAATAAGTGTTTGATTAAACACGTGGCAATCATGACTCTTCATTCTATACAATCTACAATCTTCTAAATTCACTAACCTTGATATGTTTAAAGCATGTTCATTAGAAAAATGCAAACTCTTAAGTTATTTGTAGACCAGTAACTATGCATTCTTGTCTAAGGTGAAGCTAGCTTTGGACTTTGCTACCTGTGACCTATCATAAACCAACTTCATATTTTTATAGTGACAAAACAAAGATATATTCATTTTAGTCTTAATGATGTCCTTTATCTTCTCTTTCACGTCCATAACCGTGTTGAAAATGTTTCCAAACATGTTCTTTTCAATATTGATAACATCAATGTTATGGCAAAGAAGATTGGTCTTCCAATAAGAAAGCTTTTAGAAAATAATTTGCTTTATGAAATTATGGGTCAAACTAAAACTAGAAAACTTCTGCTTACCAGATTAAAAATCAAACACAATATCATCGTACTTCGACATCATGTTATATAATTTTTCACCCAACGATAGTGACGATGTGTCATCCCTTTTAACTCTACCAACAAAAGAAGTCTTTTCTGTTATTTCTGTACTTGTGATCCAATGGAAAGAACTACCAGTGGTAATAAATAAATAAAAATTGTACCATCATTTGTTAATGTGAAGGCCTCTAATCAAAAACCGTTCAATATATAGAAAAATCATTGATGGTCCACATCAAAACTGCCTTCATCAAAAAACTTTATTTCCTCGATACATCATATATCAAAGCCTCGGATGACCACAACTACTTCAACTCATCAATCAACGGATGAAGACAAACATCTATATTCCAACCCGAATTATTAGGATCGGGTATAACTGTAGATAAAAAAAAATAACCTCCAACCTCATACACATCCCCAATGACAAGTTGTAAACTATGAGTGTCATCGTCTAACAAGAATAAAAAGTAGTAAATAAGCCGAATGAATTGAATTCTTCTGTACATAACCCAAGATGCATGTTACTTAATTCCATTAAAAACTAAGGGTACAACCTATTAAAATATTCCAAAGCTTCACCATCAAAAGGGCGCACATCACTCCATCTACCGCATCATGTGAATGATGACATGTCATATGCTTACCGGTTTTTGGTGACATAAATAACCTTTACAGTCTATGTGTGATTAGGAAGTAGCTAAGTTTTTTATGTGTGACAAGAGTCCTTTCTTTGTTAGTTATAGGTTTATAACGAGTATGCCCACATGTTTTACACTCAGTCAACTTTGTATTTTTAAAGTAGTACAACATGCAAAAGTTTGGACACATGTAAATTTTCTGGTATCCTAGGCTAAGGGGTTTTATCATGGATTTAGTACCATAAGATTTCTCTTTCAGCATGTTCCTTTCAGGTAAAATACTTCTCGCACATTCAACAATTTTATTGTAATCAACCCCACTCAACCCATAACCTGACTTGATGGTGAATGCCTGTGCACAACCGATAATTTACTGTGATTTATGCACCCATCTCATAATGGTTCGTCAGATTCTTTCAAAAGTTTAAAAAACCTAGTCGCGTCTGCATTGGATTCTTCATCTACAATTGGACATTGATCGGCATAATCTTGATTCATTTTCATTGCATCCATAACCATATTCCTATAAGGATTATTATTGTCATCTACAACTTCATGCATATTGCTAGAACTAGAAGTTGACCCAACCATCCTTTCTAACATGGTCTCATGAGAAACATATGGTTATTCATATGCAAACTAATACGGATATCTCTCTATAAATCCTTTTTTATAGAAGATGCATCGTTACAACATTTGGGTCAATAAACTTTTTATTTTTACACCTCTTACATGGACATCTAATACCGTCTACACTAATATTTCTTAGATTAGATAGAGAGTAATTAATAAAACCTTGGACCTTATTGCAACAATCCATCTTACGCAACTCTTCAGGTGAATCTCAATACATCTATGAACGATCATCAATTACTTATGGGTGAATGAGAAATTGATCTCAAAATATGCTCATTAACATAAGACATTAAAAATGGTTTAAACAAATTATAGGAGAATGAGAAATTAATCTCAAGAAACCTTTGGTTAGCATGTTTTGATGAAACTCAAAACTCTCTAAAGAACTTTTTTCCATATTAAAAAGAAACAAAATTTCCTGGTATTTATAAAGTGGATTGTTGAAAAGTTAAAATTGAGCTCAAAGTGCACTCAAGCATATAGAGAGGAGAGATCGTATGCAAAGTGGGCTTCAAACTTAAACTCACATATGCGTTGGCTTGAGCATGAATTTAAATTTATTGTAAAATAATATTAATAATTAAATAATTAGCATGTTTATTCCTACCAAATAGCCTATAATTCTCTAATTAAAAGTATATTTAAGTTGCATATTTGATGTGGAACAATTAGTCTAAAAGTTTACTGGTCAAATTGAAAAATATAAATGGTCTAAGAAGCTATCCAAATAGATCATCTAATTTAAAATAATTATAATTTTTTATTTAACTATTGAATTAGACTTAAATTTTAGAGGTGAGTTTAGCTTTTTGTCAATTTTATTTTTACACTGAGCTTGTTTGCTGCTCAGATTCGCCAAATTACACTCCAAAAGCCCTTGAAATTGCCTTTGAAATTGAAGACCATATTTTAGAATTTTTCCTTCTTAGTTTTGAATTTTATCCTTATTATTTTTCTTGATTGATTGTTTTCTAGTTTTTACGGATGTTTATTAGGATATTTAAACTAATCTTTTTAGATTTTACTGAATAAACTACAAACTCTTACAACTCGGTTGTGTTTTTATCCTGGTCTTAATTAGGTCCATAAATCCACCTTCTGCAATCTTAGGAGAGGTGTTAAACTCAAATCCAGAGCTTTCTTGGCGCCATTGTTGATCATTTGTTTTGCATAGATCATAAGATTCCAAGCTTTCTTTCATTACATACAGTTTCAAAGCGGGGGGGAGCAGAAAAGATTGGATTTTTCAAGTACAAACTCAAGTTCTTGTTTGCAAAGGAACTGCCAAAGCATGGTGTATAAAAAAAAAAAAAAATGGGCTGGAAACTTTTTGACTTTGTGCGGTTTGGAGTGTATCTCAATGCGTTGCTTGATTAATGTAATTCCAAAAATAATTATAAAAAAAAATGTACTAAAATTCTCAACAACTATGTTACAAACAACTTTATCTTCTTCATGACACAACCTCCAATGTAGTTTTCCGCTTTCAATGGCATCTTGACGTTAACAAATGCAATCATTAACTATAGTTATCTCATAAAATATTATTTATTAAAATAATATTTTATATTTTTTTAGTTTTTTCTCTTGATTCGTCCATCAATCACTAACCTTTTCAACTTTTTTTAATTAATTTTTTTACAATGTTATTTTTTAATATTAAATTAGTTTTAAAATTATATTTTATTATTTAAACTAATTTTTTTAAAATTTTGTTTTTTTTTCATTTCAACCTTCAATATTATTTTGTTGAAAATGAGGCTTCATAGTATTTTTATTTACTTTTTATAAATTTATTATAATCTCATGACATAGATTAAGGGCTTAATAAGTTAATTCAAGTTGACTTGAGTTTTTTTTGTCACTTTTTTCTAATTGATTTATTTTTTTTTATTTCATCTTTCAACACTAGGTTGTTTAGAAATCAGACTTCGTAATTTTTACAATTTGTTTTTTATGGAGTTATTTTGGTTTTATGGATTTAGTTTTTTTTTTCTCGATTTCAACCTTCAACATTAGATTTGTTATGAATGGATCTTTATGTTTTTTTAGTTGATTTTTTTTATTTTATCGTTCAATATTAGATTGATTAGGAATTGACTTTCATAATTTATTTAGATTTATTTTTTATATGGTTATCACAATCGCATGATCCAGGTTGCACAGGTTAACTCAGGTTGATCTAATATGTCGTCGTCTTAATATTTAAAAAAATCTATTCAATATATCTTCGTATCAATATTTAAAAAATATATCTTCTGATATGTATTACATTTTAGTTTCATGATTAAAATTTTTTTATTAAAGAATATATTAACAACATTTGAATATTTCCTTACACTAAAAAAATAATTCAACCTACAAAACAACATGTATAAAAGGTCAAGTTTGTGCTCCAAGGTGTGGCTAGATCTCCCATCAGTCACTTCAAGCGATCAATAATGGTGGCATCTTGGCAATGATAGTTTCTTCCAATTAATAAACTAAGAAATATAATTATGGAAAAAAAACACCAAAGAACAACTACAGACAAATAAAAATTGTCAAGAACAGGGAAGAAAGAGCGAGGGAGAGAAGAACTCTTATCTGGTACACAAAACAACAACTCTTATTTCAAAGAATTAAATGAATATTCAAGAACAATCTAACAGTACTTGAGATTTAAAATTAAATTTCTATTATGAAATGTCGAGCTCAAATCTTGAAAAGAATAAGGTGGGGCATGGAAAAGGAAAGGATTATCCCATCGTACGTTCCTAAATTCGAAAAAAATAAATTAAATTAAGGAATTTAATGATGGTTTAAGCAATCTACTTGAAATTATGTCACTCTCCGTAGCTGGTTAGAAATGTGGTGGTTTTTTGTGATAATTTAGAAGTTGAAGCTGATGTCATCTAACAATCTCTTCGAAGCTGGATTGGTTAGAGCAATTTTTACTAATACATGCACTGTGCATAATGTAGATTCTCACATGACATTACTCCATGTAAGATCGAGAGTGGCATTTTCCATGGCGATTAATCTATTTTAGAGGTAATTATGTGAGATAATAATCTCTAATTAATATGGACAAGTGGGTCATGTTTTAGCATATACATGCCTTAATATTATTCTATAAATCTCATAATGGTAAATGAATCACGTTGTTAAAATTAAATGCTAAATATTAACCCTATAAAAAAATGATACAAATAAATTTAGCTAACAAATAAATTAGGGCATGGTGACTTGAGCGCTTAAGCACTATGATAGAGTTGGATTCGAGTATGGCTATCATGAACCCAACTCGAGTAATAGCACCTTGAGTGTTTGGACTTGAAATGGAACCCTGGGCTAACCTCGAGTCCTCACTTGGGTGACGGACTCTAAATTGTGGAACCCATAAGATGGTTGTAAATTAAATTTTAATCTTGAATGACATGAACTTCAGTGATGGGATACCAAGGCTCGAGGTCGAGCCTCAGTTAAAGAAGATGGATTTTGAACCCATCACCTAAGAATGTTTTGGTTTCGGGATTGTGAAGCCTATATTCATCATATTGCTTTAAATCAAATATAATTTTCTTCATGAGATTCTATTTTATTTTTCTTTAAGAAATACAAATGAGGGTAAAAACCTTTTTTTCTTCCGATTATCTATCATATTTGTTAATGAGTCACTTTTGAAGTTTAACCTTTTTTCCAGAGATTTCCAATTAAATTTCTCATCTATCAAGCATTAACCAATTATCCTCTTTGTTAAATAATATTTATATAATCTTATTTATTAAGAGTAGAATAATATTTTCAGTTTAACATATATATACTTTCTTTATATTTAGGTTAACACTATGCACTCATAATAAACAGATCATTGTGAATTCTAGTCTTCCTTTTATGTTTAATCTTAATTATTTTAACACTCTTAATTAAAATTTATAAATAATGTTGTTTTAAGAAACAAAGATCCTCAAATTTTACAAATCTAAAGGTAGAAGCTTTAATATGAGGGCTAATTGGGTTAATTTCAAATAGATGGAGGTACAATTGAAAAGTTTTTTTGTTTTGTGGCTGAATGAAAAACGGGGTGATACATCCTTTTCCCTTAAAACTAGGTGTTAGACACCCTTCTATTTCCTCAAAATTGTGAGAAATTTTTTGTTCTTTCACTCTCTTTTCCTTGCAATAAGCCTATACATGGCCATGAATCTCAAAGGCCAATGCCCTCCAAATAAAGTTGAAACATCCACTTTGAACATATAGCCAATACGAATATTTAAAACAAAATCAAAAGCATCGTTCTGATAATCTCCACGATCTAGACTCCATTACCACACGAAGTTACACACTGTGAGTTCATTATAAGGTGCCTGTAATTATTAGATAGATTCAACTATAGATATTTATTGAGGTGTGCTTGGATTGAAATATAAGTTAATTAAAGTTTTAGTTAACTTTAAGCTTCCATCTAGCCTACAGTATTTCCCCCATGAGGTTTTATTTATCTATTAATTAAGTCTATTTGTCAATTTATATCCCAAGAGTATGTTGATTGAAGGATCATTTTTATGATTATATATTGTTGAGAGCAACGCCTGAGAGGGTAGGACCATGCAGCCCTGACTTAAAACAGCCACCTTATAAGAAGTACCATCGACAAGACTCTGCCTTCTGTTTTTCCTTTAAAAATTAAAGCCAAGACAAAGAACACGAAGTCAAGCTTTTCGACCATATTATGCTTTAGAATTTAGATCCAACCAAAACCTTCACCTTCCTCGAAACTTCTCCGAGGTTTTTCTGCTTTCCTAAATATTATATATCAACTTTCCCGTGCCAGTATCCTTTATATTTTTCTAAAGAAGGAAATTCAGTTTTATATTCTTCATTTATTTCTTTGTTGTTATATATAATTGAAGAACAGATATCCAGACCTTGTTTTTATTTGATTGTAAGATGCCATTGCTAGTATATATGTAACCAGAACATTAAAAAAAACAAAACCCTAGTTCGGTCTAGACTACTTATATATTCTTTTCAAGGGACATGCATTTCGACAAGAATAATGTTTCGTGCTCGTATACTTTTTTCCTCTTTTTTTTTTTTTTTCTTTCATCTCAGGGCTCGAAGCCATCTTCATCTGAATTGCCCAGGTTTTGATGCTCACGTACCATTAAGGCATTAACTCTCATGCTTATGATTTACACATTCATTAATCACTCTATCCTCATGACGTATTTTTTATGCCTGCCGTGCCACTAAGCAGCCGACCTCACGTGAATCTAGAATACCAAACTTTAGGCCGCGTTAGGAGAGGCTGGAATCGCTGAATCTGGAAAAAACAAAAATAAAGGTGATATGAGAGGTTGGTTTAATGGTTAATTAAGATGTTAGAGATTAATTATGCCCATTTCATTAGTTATAAGGATTTAAATATATATAAAACCTATTGTTGGTATGGGTATGAGTTGATCCAAGGGTTTATTTTTTTTATAAAAAAAAAAAGGAGAAGGAAACATGTAAAATAGGACTATATAAAATATACTTTTGGGTATGAGACTATAGAATATATTATTTAATGTGTCATAAACTCCACAGTGAGCTGGTTTCTTGGATCAAAGATGTGCCCAACACGACACTAGCAATTAAGGAACGTCTGTAATGATGGTGGCATGCACCATAAGACTATGGTTTAGCGGACCCTACGAAGTAAGCAAAATCTAATTATGATTCTTAACAAAATTGTCTCCATTCACTACATAAGAAGCACCAAAAGCCAACCAATATTAACATTGTTTTAGAAATTAGTCAAGCCGGCGAAAAGAAACACTGTTGTTGTTGTTGTTATTATATTTTTTTTTATTACTGTTCTAAATATTTTATTAGTCAGAGTTTGTGCTCTACAATCAAGTAATCAATGGACATCAAACATGTATAAAGGTTAGCATACCACGGAAATTTAATTTAATGCTATACATTCAAGGGATCGGTCGATCCTTGATGTGGTTGTGTGTGTGTAGCTACACATTTATTATACTTAACATGGAGATTTAAGTTCTTAAACTCTCCTTGATTATAGTTGACCAACGGGTGGAAGATCATGTACCACTACTATAAAATTGATAGATATAAATAAAAATATCGACGTAATATTTTTATTTATAGATTACAATGAATTTTACTAACAAAATATTCTCTTATTATATCTATCAGAAAACACCGACAGAAGTATTATAGGCAGAATCACCAATATACTGAAAAGTTGTTGGTAATATTTGGAGGGGTTTCTAAAATTTTTTTATTAAGTTAAAACTTTAAATTAAATATTACAGATAGAATCACCGACAGACTGAAAAGTTGACAGTGATATTTGAGGAGTTTCTGAAAAAACAATTATTAAATTGAAATTTTAAATCAAATATTATAGACGGAATCACCAATGGAATGGTTACAAAAATTAATATTTAATTATCCATCGGTAAAACCATCAGTAAAAATGTTCAATTAAAAGACTAGATTGACTAATTTCATAACAGACACACCTTTTCTTCTTCTTCTTCTTCTTCTTCTTCTATAAAAAAACATCAATGTCCCTCTCTTTCTTTCTCTTCTCTCCTCAACTCCTTCTCTTCTCTTCTCCTCCATATGCAGGTATATATCTTTTCCTCTCTTCTTCTTATATCTTTTTTTTTAATTGACATACTTTATGAATTTGTTTTTTTCTCTCTTATTAGCTTCACTCGCAACGAAACTAAGGTAAGATTTTTCTTTTTACTTTTTTTTTGTGTTTTTTTTCATTATATTTATTTTCTTAATATTTTTTTAATTTTTTTGTTCTTAATAATTATATGAATGTTATTGTAGGAATTTTTTTCATATGAGAACAATTTTTTTGGATTTTAGTTGGATTTTGTTTTTCAATTTTGTTGTTCAAATTTAATTAAATGTATAGGATTGATTTTAATTATTATTAGTTAATTTTGTTGTTCAATTTCAATTAAATGAATTTATTTGTTGATGGATTATGGATTCTGGAATAGGTTTTCTAGGTTAGGTGGAAATTGTTTTTAGTTGATTTATTTATTTGTTGATGTTGTTTATTTTTTGTGTTATTTATTTGTTGCTAATTTGTTTGAGTTAATTTTCTTTTCTTCTTTTCCAAGCAACTCAGTTCTTGAGTATTATTATTGAGTTTTGATTTTTTTTGCACGTTTTTGCCGTCAGTAAATCCGTTGGTAATTTTATTACCGACACACCAGAAATCACCGATGAGAGTTTTATCTATAGTGTATTTCTATCTGTGAGCTATCAGTAAAAATAATACCGATGGACTAAGAGCCGTGTATGTTCTTGGTTATTTCTGATTATAAAGAAATAAATAAAGATATTAATTTAATCCAAACTTTTTTCATTAGGTTAGTGGCAAAGGAACTTTTGGTGGAAGGTTTAGCCAATATTAATGCATGGCAAGTGCAAAGAAAGCAATTATACAAAGGAGGCAAAAGGAGGAAAAAACATTTGAGAGAGATGTGCAAACCAAACGTCCCGATTGCAACTTCCATTGCAACTACAGAAATGACGAGGGAAATTCTAGTTCCTACCAAGCAAAAAAGCGCATTCATGAACATGTAATTGACTCTGAAACATCATCTACAGGCAGAATGGGAAAGCCAGTCAGTCATTCTCATGCAATAATAACCTCAATGCAATCCAATATATATGGTGAAAGATCACTTAATAATATAAAATTTTCCTGTCACTCTTCACCTTCATATCTATCCACTGGACCTACTTGAGGATACTCCATTATCCACTTGAGATTTGCACACCCTCTTTCTCCTTCTCCTTTTGGCAGAGAAGGGGTGGGATTGAAGTTTTTCGGTTAAGTAGTAGTACTATATACGTGGAGATTCATAATTTTATTCTTATTTCATTGAGATTTGTGTTCGCTTTGGATAAATCAACTCACACGGTACAATGAATTTTCTGTCCATTTCATTTATAGGGGTGTGATAATTATAATATTATCGATCGAACATAGTACTGTTGAATCAGCCACCTTTCGCAGGCTTCTATTGCTTGTGGTTTAATCAAGATATTTTTTGCAGAAACTTTAAGCTAATTAGTGTAAATGCAGTTTGTTAGGAGCTCCACAAACCAGACATAATGATTTTAGCTTGAAAGAATGTGATCCCTTTTTGAGCAGCAGTGGCATTTAATGGAGTTTCGGTCCCCCATCTTTTCTCATCTATATATATTTTTTTGCCTGTGATCCTCTTTGAGATATAGTATATAATAAGCACTGAGAACTTGATTCTCTTTTTATTTTTCTCTTTTCTTTTCCATATTTTTGTCAGCTATAATTAAGAAACTTTTGTTAATGGGGGAGCGAACAACACTCTGAAAGCTTGATTCGATGGGGGAAAAAAAAAAACAACCCAGAATCGATCCATTGTTCTTGCTCGTCTACACCAGCTCTTGAAACCGAATAGATTCATCGATCCACAAAATCAAGCAATAAGAAGACGAGATTCTGGTTATCATGAGAGGATAATTAGGAGAGTGACTAATGGGGTGATTATGGCTAATTAAGAGCTTCAGATTACGGCGTGGGGAGATAAGGAATTAGTTAAAATGTAGCAGCTCACTCTCCATCTTGTCTCAAATGGTGGCTCAACTTACTCCTTTCTTTTCAATATAGGTGACTAATCTTATCTGTGCATAAAATGTTAGTGGTTGTACAATGAAACCCTAGCTAATATGCATCCCACAAAGGGGATTCTTACAATCAACTGCTATTGAAAGAACTTCTTGACCTTAATGCATTGAAGCGTGATGAGGGCCAATCATTGATAGTTCAAACTTAACACTTAACAGTGCTGTGTTTGGTCAGGGGAAAAAAAAGAAATAGAAATCAGCATGAAAAAGGAGGAAAAAAACACATATAGTCCCTAATCTCTTCTAATTAATCAAAATAGTACGTATTAAACAGGAAAAGTGAAGAGAATTCAGTGATCTTTGTTCGGCTTAACCCAATACTTTATCCATCTCTCTTAACCATGCAAAAACCTTGGCCATCGATCTTTGAATGCTGTCCTCTATGATAATTAAATATTGTACTTTGTTTCAATAACTAGAGTAGAAATAGCCTAGGATTTAAATAGATAAAAAGATAAAAATTGCATTGCAAATAATGAAATGGGAAGTGAATTACACCAAATTTGCAAAGTATTTGTTGGTTATTTAATATCTACTTGGCAACAACTTTAGAGTATGTTTATTTTTGTAGTTGAGGATGAAATTTGCGCATGAAATCAACCAAAATAATTTTAAAAAAATAAATTTAATTTTTATAATTGAGTTTTGTTCATAATTAAATTGATCAATCTCAATCATGAAAACGAATATACTCACTAACTAAAATAAAAACATAATTAACAAGAATAAATCAATCAAGTGGAGGCTGTAGCTTCATGGCATGCCAAGTAAAAATCATACCTAGTAAACCAAATTGAAAAGAAATCGATCTAAAACTGAAATTTTTTTTGATAAAAAAATTAATTCTAATTAATCAATTAAATAAAAATAATTTTAAAAAATAAATAAAATTGTTTTAATTTATAAAAAAACAAATCAAATTTTAACCAAATCTATTGTAAGTTAATTTTTATACATTTAGATAATTTGAATGACGAGCCAAATAAATCCAATTTAATAACTATATTTTTTTAAAAAAAAAAAAGCATGAACGGTGAAGTCGGGCATATAGGATTCATGATTTCGTAATTAATGGGTGGATGGATGGTTGTTGTTGCTATCATCTCCAATCCCATCACACAAGAGTCCTTCCTTGCAGTCAGGGCTCTGAAGTCAATGCCCCAAACACACACACACACACACACACACACACAGAGGCAGGCATATAAAATATAAATATCCTTGCCTTTCCACATTTTGATTCCAAGAAAAACTTGCTAGCCACAGATGCTGGTGCCCAAATATTCCAAACACAACCAATTACCCTTCCCGTATTTTTTAATAATCCCAAAACCGCCGTTGGGCATATATTTTCTCCCTGCCCTTAGCCAATCACCCACCAGGGAAAAAAATAAAAAATAAAAAAGCTTCGAAATTTTTTATTATAGTGAAAACAGCCGAACCATATATGTATATATATCCATTTTTTTGCCTTTAAGTACACCAACACACACGAAGACATTGCAAGGCAAGGAAACAAGCCCTTTTTACCCTCTCTCTCTCTCTCTCCCCCTCCAAACCTTGTTTTTCACTCTTCTATTCCATATTTCCACCCACCACCACTCTTAAAAGGTAACTCCTCTCTCTTTCGAGGTGGTGTTGTGGTGGTGGTGGTAGAGGAAATCAATAAGAGAGCGAGAGGAAGAGGAAGAGCTAGCTAAGCTTGATTGTTGTAACACCCCCCCGCCCTCCGCCCTCTCCCTGTAAAATTCGATGAAAACCTCCACAAGATTTCAAGAAACCAAATACCCATCTCCTATAAACTCTCCTCGTAGCAATGGAAGCAACAATGGGGTCCAGATTCACGCCCCACCACTCACTCCAATACCCATCTCCAGATCTGACACTAACCCTTACCCAACAACCTTTGTCCAAGCAGACACTTCTACTTTCAAACAAGTTGTCCAAATGCTCACTGGCTCAACAGAAACAGCAAAGCAGGCCTCCTCAAAAACAACCCAAGATCCGCCAACAACACCAACTCAAACTTCAAGGAGCTACAACATCCCTCCTATCAAGAACATGCCCAAGAGACAACAAAACAGCTTTAAACTTTATGAAAGAAGAAACAACAGCTTCAAAAACAGTCTCATGATCAACACTTTATTGCCTAGTTTTGCAAATAACTGTAACTCTTCATCGGTTACTGGGTTTTCACCAAGAAACAAGCCGGAGATCTTGTCCCCAAGCTTGCTTGACTTCCCTAGACTTACCCTTAGCCCTGTGACTCCACTAAATGAAGACCCTTTTAACAAGAGCTCACCTTCTTTAGGGAATTCATCAGAAGAGGAGAGAGCGATAGCAGAGAAAGGTTTTTACTTGCATCCATCACCTATATCTACTCCAAGAGACTCAGAGCCTCAGTTGTTGTCACTTTTTCCTGTAACCTCACCAAGAGTTTCAGGTTCTTCTTCTTGAATATTATTCAAGTCAAAAGGATTGATGATGGTTTAGGGATGGTTTTGACTTTTGAGGGAGAGGTAGAAATCTTTGTGTTCAATTGTATAATTTGATCTCTCTTTTCATCATATATGGTAAAGTCTTTAATTAATTTCTTTAGCCATTTTCTTTTCTCTCTTTTTTTCCAGTTTCTTTGGTGGTTTTTCTGATAATTGGGGACTCTATATTACCATTAGGTAAGAGTATTTAGGTGAATTTCATGCTTTTTTCTTCTTCTTCTTCTTCTTTTTTTGGAGGTATACAAGTATCAACATGGGAGAATCAATTTGACTGTGTGTGTGCATTTCTGAATACGCTGGCTTATTTTCAAGAATTTTGTAGAAACTATAGTGTTTTTTTTTCCTCTCTTTCTCACTCTCTTATTGACCCATGAATAGTAGATATGAAATTTCATTTTCCTCGCTAAAAATAGATTGAGAATTCACAATTTGCACTGAGATATCTTGAGTAGACAAGCAATTAAGTGGTATGCTCAATCATTGCAGGAGGTGACCACTGCATAACAATGTTAGTGGCCATTTACTGCATTTGATGTCAAAGGAAATTTTCAAAAAAATATAATCAGCTTGGGTGGAGATGAGTAGTAGTATGTTTTGCAATTTTTGATATGTAATGCTTTCGTCCTATTAAATTAATCAGGTCAAATTTCCAATTTGGAGTGTTAATTAAGTTATCTGAGGAAGGTATTCTTGTCCTAAAATGGCCCACAAACTCAGAGTTTCAACAAGTTCACCGCATGCAGTTTTTATGAACATCTATACCATTGACTTGAGAAGAAAAAAACCAGTACAAGGGAGAGATTACACAGTAGAAAAGCAATTTATGCAGAGAGAAAGTGTGGGATCAGAAATCGGAACAGTTCAATAGCTGATATTATTATTTACCACTAATGTCATAAATACTTGTACTGGTTTCTTGTTCTTTCCGTCTCTAGTTTCTCTCTCTGTTTCATGCATGCTCTTTTATAGAACACTGTAAATTTGTTTTTTAAAAAACAAATTAGCACAATAAATTAAAAATATCCACGGGGTATCACAGTTAGAAAAACTTAATGAATTTTTAATTATAACATGTAAAAACTATACTATTTAACCAATTTTTTTTTCATCGGTTTTATTTTGTCAATATTTTTTAAAAAATTGTGCTCATAACCCAAAATAGCTGTAAATCCTGCCCTAGATCTTTTGGCCAAATGAATCTACTTGACATAAGATATTCTTGCAGTCTGAGTGCTCAGATTCTTGAGAAGTGAGAGAGAACGAATTTGAGGCATCCTTAGATTGTTTTTGGGTATCTAGCACCATTTTTAAGGAGCGTGTAAGGAACAACAGAAATTAATGAGTTTGCCTCTTTCATGAAGGAAGTGAAGTCGTTGTCCTTTGCTATAACTTTCAATTGCTATGCAATCATCCAATTTTGTTATTGTTTCCTACTTTATGTTCGTATTGAGCTTAAGGTGTGGTCTTTTTTTTGACTTGGAGGAGACCTGTTATTATGAGGGGGGAGCACAAGAAAGGTTAGAAAAAATAAATAAAGAAAGGAGAAAGTGTGGACTTCGATATAATGATGATGACTGAAAAAGAAGGAAAAGAGAGGGAGTATGAGCATAACAACAAAAGAAAAGCAGAGAACATGTGTCTGTATGAACTCTCTCATGTATTTTACTTTGTCATCCATTGTGTCTGTATGGACTAGATAGGGCATTATTTGACAAAGAACTTCCCTGATCTTTCTGTTCTAGTGTAGTTGCAAGTTGAGTAACTTTTGGAGCCTGCTTTGGGTGCATTTGCCTTGCCTGACAAGGCCAGTTTCTGTGGCTGTTCAGCATAAATCCTAACTTGATCATATTTCCAGCACAAGATAAAGAGACGAATACTATATATATATACATCAGTTTAAAACCATGAAAAGATTCCATTAATCTTTTTCACCGCAAAAAATAAGAGCTGCTTCCACTTATGCTATTGAATATTTGCAATGATCCACATGATCTGATTACCAGGTCCCCTTTTCTTGGGCTAGTTTGAAAAGGGAGAAATCTCATTGGATATTTTAGTTTTTTCCAGAATGTTTCTCCACGGGATAATCCTCTTAATGATTTTGTCCCTTTGAAAAAAATAGCAGAAGACTTTCATTCCCTCTTACCTATGATGAAATGGTGGATAAATTATTTGATCAAGACTTCTGACGAGCAACCTTAGGCCCACCCAGTGCAGATTCAAACACTAGCTACTCACATCTCCTCGGAAGTTTTTCTGTACAGTCGTTTTTTGGGCCACCACAGAATACGAAGTTTTTCAAGGTATGTTTTGCATTGTAGTTCATGACAACAAAATACTGCCTTGGTTGTGGTTGACCAAAAAGCATATTCAACTCTTAGGCCAGCCACGCTTCTGAGCACTGCAATATTAATCCAAATTTACGGTCGACACTCTTGTAATTGTGTTTCTCCGGTGCTGTTGACCTGTGCGAGTCCTACAGTGTCGTAACAAATACATATCCATTGTGCATGATCGGAGTAATTTGGTCTACTAGTTGAAAATGTCTCCTAATCATCGAATAAAAAAAAAGAAAAACAGTGCTCATTTCATAAAACAGTATTGAAAACGATAGAAATGTAGCAAATGTGTGCCGACTTGTTTGAATCCTTCAGAGGGAAGGTGCGGCCACAACAGAGGGAATTATGAACTCAGCTCACATAGTGCTGAACAAATGATTTAAAGGGTCTGAATTTTTCCCATTGAAGATTAGTAAAAACTTTGAATCTGTCATGATCCAATACAATGATATGATATTTGGCATTACTAAACGATTGATCATGTTTGCCAAGTGGTCAGAATAATATTATTATATGCTTACTTTTAAAATATCAAACCAAGTGGTCGCAATAATAATTAGACACAAAGCTAGGAATAAAGTGGGCACGACGAATGTCAACAAAGGGTTTTTTTTTTTTTTCCCTTCTCAATTATTGATGATGATGGCGTTTTTCATTTACTAGAAAAGTGAAATTAGCAGTCACTAAGTTCGTTGAGATTTTCAATATTCACCTAGACATGTCGAAGTGGTTGTTATATTCTTCTAATTCATGGTAGATATTCTGATCAACACAACTAATGAATTGTAACTCAACTTGTGCTAGTGTTTCTCTTTTTTCAAGATATTAGATTGATAATGATATAAATTATATTTTGAGATTTTACCTAACAACTTAAGCTATTGGGTTGAATTAATTCTTTAATATACAAGTTCGAATCTCACCATCCCTATTTATTTAATAAAAATTAAGCACAAGGTAATGAGAGTCTGCGCAAGTTTCAAGCCTAAAGAATTTTTATTTAAGGAGGTGTGTTAGAGAATAATATAAATTATATCTTGGGACCTCACCTAATAGCTTAAGTTATTGGATTGAATTTGATAACCAAGCGGTCACGAGTTTGAATTCCAGCATCCTTATTTATTTGATAAAAATTAAACACAGGGTATTGTGGGTTTATGTAAATTTCAAGCCCAAATAATTTTTACTTGAGAATGTGTATTAGAAAATAATATAAATGAACATCACCTAACAACTTAAACTATTGGATTGAATTGGTTATTTGACGGATGCAACCCCCATACCTTTTACTAAAATTGAGTAATTTAATTACTGTAGATAGATTAAAAAGGGCTGCGGACCAGAAGAAATTCCTACTTCGATTTATATGATAGGGTCGATAAAATTAAGCTGTCTGATGTGCTTTAATCTGTGTGTGGCATATAACCAGCCAATGTTGTCATGCTGTCTTCTTATGTGAATCGAGTTCGTTAATTTCTCAAATAGTTCATAAACATAATTGCTCGGAAGAATAAATCTTATTTTCCAACACAACCTGTGCTCCCCCAACCCCTTCCATGGGACAAGCTTCAGTTATTCCCAGTTTCAATCATTACATTACACTATATACTAAAAGAGGTTGTCTTGGAAAATAAGATTTTTATGTTTGATCCATGTAGTTTTATATATTTATATTTTGGTTTAAAGAGGACTGAAGGCTAATAAAAAAAAAATTAGAGAAAAGCAATGGAAACATTGACAAAAAATATTTCATCGTGGTTATCAAAGAAAATTGCTCCAGAAAAATTTCGTTAGTAATTGTATTGGAATTACTGATGTGTCAGATTTTTATGGAAATTTCATTGGTTATTTAAAAAAAAAACTATCATCTCCATATTTCTTCTTCTTCTTTCAAAACAAATTATAAAATCCCTCTCATTTCTCTGAAAAAATCGAACAACCACAAACTCCACAAATCCAACTACCACAACCTATTATCTACGCAGCATCTCTCCAAAAGCCTAAATTTCTTTTTGTTGATTTTGTTTTTTGTCAAGCTTCACTCCATCAAGTAAGCAAACTCAATCATTTGTTTTAACTCATTTATATTTTAAGTTAGATTATTGATATTTGTATATAGTATTTATGATTTGCTTGTATATTTAAGTGTTTTACTTCTTTTATAATGATAATTTTCTTATCTTAACGTATGATTTTTATTTTAGGATTTGAAAAAAAAATTATTTAATTTTTTACTTGATAAAATTAAGCGTGATTTTGTAATTTAAGTATTAGAATTGAAGAAATAATGAGTAATTTAGTAGGTACCATTTATTTTTTTATCAATTTTATGGTTAATTTGAGAAATTGAAAAACAAATTGTGTGGAATTGATAATAATTAAATATATTAATTTAGGTTGAATAAATTTGAATTGAAGAAATGATGGATAATTCGTTAATTTAGTATTTAGGGTTTTGTTGAGAATTTAGGATTTACTTAAATTAATGTGTAATTGATAATAATTAAGGTATTATTTGGTTTTATTTTTTCTTAAATTGAATAAATAATAGGTAGTTAGTTGGGTATCAAATTTTTTTTGTCAATATTATGGTTTAGTTGAAATTTGAGAAAATTTTATTTTGCGTGGAATTAATAATAATTAGGGGTTAAGTATTTTTTTTTAACTTATGAAGTGTTTGATAGTTATTGTATTATGAATTATATTTTTCTAAATTGGAAGGATTGAGTTACTTTGGAATTAAAGAAATGATGGGTTATTAAGTTATTAATTGAATTGTATAGGTTAATTATGATTCATTTTAATAAATAGTTGAATTTGTATATTTATATTTTGTTTGGTCTTTCTAATATGATTTCATTGTTTCCTTTAAGGTGTCATATATTCAAGAAAAAAACAAGTTTAAGATCAACAAGAACGTTCATGTTTTATCAAGTAGTAGTGTCGGTGATCGTGTTATGAATTTAGGTGAGAATTATTTTGAGACATCTAAAATAGAAGTTACTACCCAAGGTTTAACCTCTAAGGACAACATATCGAGCATCTCTTCTGTGTAATTATTTTGCTCATGATGTTATTTATTTTTAATGAGTTATTTTAAATTTTATAATTATATGAAAATAGCTTCCCTAAATTGATATACAGGTTTACCAATCTTGAAATTACTTGGTTCATCATCTCTACGATGAAGTGATAATTTGAAAAACTATTGCTTTAATAGTATGCTTGATGATCATTATGGGAAAAGTTTAAAATTAGATAAATAATCTAAGATTTGTATGAAATCAATTAAGAAATAAATTTGGTGGAATGAGAGTGAGAAGAGTGTTAAAAAATCATGGTGCGACTAGGTAAATTTAAATTAATTAATATTATATTATTATAAACTTGTATTTTTTTTATTTTCTTACATAATTTAAGTATAATAAATTTAAATCATATATCAGTTAACTCTTTGTTATATCATGTTGTGTGATTTTTTGTATAATGCCTACAAATGAGCAATGAAAAAGGTCATGTTTAATGATATAGAAACGTGGAAAAGCTATCAACCAAAGTATATATATCATAGACCATAACTGGGCAACTCATCTTGAACTTATAGTAATAAAAACTTTTGCAAAGTGCTCAAGCTCTAGTAAATAAAATAAAAATAAAGAAACTTATGGTTCGATGAGCAAGCATACTAGATGAGCAATTATGTTTATCCACTAAGCAAAGCTCCTACTAAGAGTTTATTGTTATATATTTTATTTTTTTTCTTGAAGTTTTAATTACGTGTTTATTAGTGAAACTTTTAACAAACTATTTTATTTGCAGAAAAAATAGCTTGAGCAAAAACCATCTTCAATGGAATTATATGAGGAAACTCATATAAATAAGAAGGGTAGAGGGAAAAGGAGAAAAGTTTTGTCGATAAAAAAGCAGATGTCTTGTTGTAAGTGTTTTGATAATTTTTATTGGTTTAAATTTTTTTTATTTATATCAATAATATGAAATGTAATCAAATTTTGAAACTTGATTTGTTTATTTTTATAGGAGAGATATAACATCAACATGATTAAGAAATTTAGTGAAGACACTTCCACCACTCGTCCTTCTCATAATCTTCAAGTGTGGTTGGAGGCTTATACAAGAGATGGGGTGAGGTTTTTGATGAAAAATAAGGTAAAAAGTGATATTTAGATGTGAATATTTCATTGATGAGTCTATCAATATTTAAAATAGCCAACGAAATAAAAACTCAATAAGATATTTGTCAATGGTAGCTTTCCATCATTGTTTTCGTCGGCAACTTTTAATGCCAACAAAATCTTCTCTATATGCCAACGGAATATTTCATCGATATTTCTTAATTTATGTTTCTGTTATGACTATAAGCCCAAACCCAAAACATTTTTAATGGGAGTTTGTGTTAGGCCTACCAAAGCCCACCACTCATATGCTTTGGGCTTAGTCTAGCCCATAATCGCTCAATGTTGGATCTAGGTCCTACCATCTTAAACCCACTCCATCATGATTTGGGCTCGGGCTAGCTCATTTCTCAATTTACCGTGCATAGGTGAACTCAGGACGATTCTTCCAAATCCAACAGGTATGCTAACGGTGTTTATCAACTCCCTGTAAAAGCGATGCTAAAGTAACTATCACGAGGCCCACATAACATCATGAAGTCATACCTTAGCCCACCTAACTTTCTCGTTTTACGATCTACGATGACAATGCGATTATCCACAATGATAATGCAGACATCCACAACGGGGAGGGTAATTATTCTGCATGATTACCCTTGAAGATAGGTTGCACAGTTTATCTGCATCCCCACCTTTCACAACATGCAAATTCACATAATTCATTGATACATTAATGCCTATGAATCACCATGTACACTCTTAGAGTTTCATCAACTCACAAGCACATTAATGTTCATATTATCTTCTTCAACCTCTGATCATCTCTTGCTGAACGTTTCAGCCCATCCACCGGCTTTGGAAGGACCCAAAACAAGGGAGATTTTCCACGAAGCTCGTCTCCGAGAATTCTAAAACTCATCGAGCAAGACTGGTCACGGCTAGCTGCTTTGGTGAGAGGAGACATTACCTAAGACCTAAGTTGAACTTCCAAGTCTGTTTTCCTTAGTTGAAACAAGGTCTGGTTATGCAAGCAAGTCCTTCCATTTAAGGAAAAATGCGTGTCCATATAACGATGCAAAGCACAGGAAGGTTGCCAAGGTAACAGCCGCATTTTCTTTTAAAAGCAACATTTTTATTTATGTGTGCGTTGTAAAAAGCATATCATACATTTGCAATAACACAAGTACATATCTGCTTTCAGATTTCCAAGTAAAACTTAGCGTGATAAATATTGCATACATATCTGCCATCAGATTTCAGCGAAAGAGGTGATTGTCTTGAAACCGTGATTCTCTGGAAGAGGTGCATTTCCTGGCCGGATAGAAATCATCACATCCAAACCTGAAAATTGTATGAAAATTCAAATATCAAAGCGAAAGATAGCATGAATGAGAAAACGTCACTAAATTTTCAGAAGTGCCAATGAGAATACAGAACTCAGTTTGCAGAACAAATATTTGCTCCAACTCCAGACGCTGTTGAAGATGAGTAAGCTTGCATAGAAGCCTTTTCGTACCTCTTAACACTGGAGTAAACTAGCTTCTTTTTGGCAACAAGAATATGTTTTTCTTTGCAAATCAAGACACCACATACAATTGAATCAGTTGTTCATAAGCCTTGTTTTTGGTGTACAGTAGTTATTCATCACTTGTGGTATTTAGTTCCCTTGGAAAAATGAAGAAGGTAAAGAAAAGGTGAAAATAAACAACCAAAACCTTTGTTAATTACGGTTCAAAATTGGTGATTGTGTTGCAGGCTATGTTTTTTGGTTGAGACTCAAACCCAAGTCTACTAAGGGATGGAGAGAACAGTAACGCAAATTCAGCTACAACTTATTGGCAGGGGCAGGGGTTACTGAAGTCGACTATTGGGTTCTAATAAATATTAAGAAACCAAACCTGCTATAACCAGTGACTTGCATTGATATATTCCTGAGGGGGAGCAGAATACATTCCCAGGCCTAATGCTCCAAAAAAAATTGACACAGAGAAAGGAAATCTAATGTATTGGTTAAGTAAATCAAACATGTAGTGAAGTGATGCACCGGGAGGTTTTTTCCAGCTGCCCTTGGCCCTTTGCAGCCCTCCATAAAATAGAAAACTAACTAGCCATCTTACCTGGCTGGTCAGATGAAATTTTCTTTTTAACACCAAAAAAAAAAGCTTAGATGACAAAAAATACACAAGCACACAGATTAAAGAAAAACTTGGACATGCAGTAATAAAGTATTTTGAATTTAAAAAAAAAAAAAAAACTGAATTCAAGATATCATGAACAATTCAAAATAAACCAAATGTTTTAAAAAAAAAAAATCAATATGGCATCTTTTAAAAAACAAATATTGAGACAACAACATGAACTTTGCGGCCTAACCCGTCAAACCCGCAATTCAGAACATGCATTCCACTTTTTTAATAATTAAAAAAAAAACCTCAATCTATGATATAAAAAAATCAAAAAAGTGGGGTAAAACACGATGAAGTAAAAAGAAAAAAAAATCAAGATGATATTTTAAAATATTTATATATTGACACGGCTCTATATTGAATCAAATCAGGTTAACATGCTAAACATGTAACTAAGGTCATGAGATCGGAATAATTTTATAAAAGCAACTTAACAAACTAATCCTATAGAAAAACTAAAATAAGACATATGATGCACGCCAATTCAAAATAAACCAAATTCTTCAAAAACAATTTCAACATGGCATCTTAAAAAAAAAATATTAAGACAACAATATATATTAAATTGACCCGGGTTTTGCGACTTAACTTGTCAAATCTACAACTCTGGTAATGAACTCTACTGGGTTTAATAATTTTGTTTTTAAAATTTCTTCTACCTAAAAATAAAAGGGAAAGGTGTGCGACCTTAGACCAAGTGGCCCTGCACGCCTGGGCCTCTAAGAAAAGAGCCCAAGAGCGTGGACCTTTCAACCTAGGCCCACGTACCTAGACCTAGTTTATATTTTTTAAGATTTTGTACAGGACAAACGACATTTTAAAAAAAAAAATAGATAGATAATAGATCGTCTGTTGCCCAGAATTTGACCACCATAAAGGCAGCTAGAAAAAAAATTGCTACAGTATCTACAGTACCAAACACCATTCTGTTTTAGCTTTAAGTATAATAATAAGCAACTTGTTACCTGCTCCTTTTGCAGCAAAAGCTTCTTGAAAAACATCTGTCACAAACAAAATGTCAGATGGTTTATCAACTCCAAGTGACTCTGAGATTTCAATATAACTGCGTGTTTCTTTTTTATTCCTGCATGGAACAGGAGTTCAAAGGGTTATCGAAGTCCAAATTAAGTGGGAATAGTACTCCGGTAGCATCAACAAAACTTACCCCACTGTGGTGTCAAAGAATCCAGACAAATATTTTCTCAAGTCACCATAGTTCGTCTTTCCAAAAATAAGTCTTTGTGCCAGCCTGCTTCCACTAGAATATATGTAAACCTGAGGCAACATAGAAACAGTAAATAATGGCACAAAAAGATGATGCATAATCAAGAAATTGAAAGCCTTTTGAGTCACACTCAACAAGTTCATGGAACTCAGCTATTGTATTTCAAGGATCAATCCTTCTGGTGAATTTATACAATGGATCTCAACCTCTTCAATGCTACTAACAACTATTAGTCATATATTCCAATTTCCTCATTCATATATCTCTACTTTTGAGTGTGCTTTTATGCTCTGATAGCAATGGCATAGTTTTTTGTATGTAGCAGATTGCCTAATATTCAAACTTGTTTATAAGATCCATAATAGATGTTCTTACAAGGAACTATATATTAGCTAATAGACTGTGTGCAACACTTTTTTACAAATTCATTAATTAACTATCTAATACATAGAGTCCAAGAAGCTATAGTCTTGCAACATAACTTCAGATTTAAATACCATTAGGCCGGATATTAATAAGAAATATTTGACATCAGCAGTAACATCCTCTTCTGTATACAATGATAACATAGTTCACAGTAATGGAGAATTTCAAGATAAAGATGGGTAACAAATTAGTATGTGATCATTTGAAATTACTGTTTGAATCATTCAAACTTTGAAAGGTAACTTGGCCACATGGACAAGTGGAATCCAAACTGCAGCTATGACATTACATTAAACTATAAACAATATCCCCTAATAAACGTTGAAAATACAAAAAGGAAGAACCTTTATGCCCAAAGCATGCCACTTCTCCAATGCTTCTGGAACGTCATCATACACCACTCCTTCCAGCTCATTGTTCTCATATCCAGTTCTCCATATATGACCCTACATTAATAAATCTTGGTAATATCACAGGGATACACTTTATACCAAGCATATCAATCTCATGGTTACCAACTTTATGTTTCTGAATACTTACTTGCAATTGTTTTAATGCAGTGATCTTCCGATCTGCTTTTATCATTGCTTCCACATTAGCAACCAAAGCTGCAATTACCTCCTCTTTCCCAGCATCATCCGTTGGAATAGGAATAGCACCATCAACACCTTGTGCCAAATCATCTTCAACCTGCAAAAAGAGATTTGACAGCACATCAACATATTTTAAAAAATCCCTGAACTACTGAACTCATAAATTAATGGCAACAATCAACCCCGTATAAAAAAGTCCACCAAAAACTGCTAAGCCTGGTCATTCAACTCCACTTTATACTGTTTTGAGTTGACTTGTTAGAGGAAAAATGGAAGCACTGCAAGGAAGAGCTTCATCAGCCCATTGATTACATCACAATCCCGTGCTTCACGTTAGAGCATGTCTCTACTTGCTAAATTTGTCAAATTTCTAAGATTTGCAATCCTTCGACAGCATGTCTGCAGTTTTTCTGGTACATCCAAAAATTTCAGGGCATCTATTATGATTTTGTTCCTAACATGTCCTTGTACAATATAGAAAGAATTGCCATCTTTTATCTCTAGTTAAACTTTTGGCGTGCTTTTTTTTTCCTTTTCGTTCTTTTGTTTACTGTGCACAACCACCATAAGATATTTTGTCAGGGACGCTGGAGAGAAAGGAGAACATTAAGTTTCAAAAACTATTAGCAGCTAACTTCTGTTCATGCTTCCCCTAAATGAATAGCAATCCTAATCATCATTTCAAACAAAATTTCCAAAGATCAATGTTAAGATTCCACTGGTAGCCTGCAATAAAAGGCAAAATCAATCTGGTATGACATGTGAATTACAAGCATACCAAAACTTCTAATAATAAATCTTACTTGTGTGCGCAACAAATTTATATCATCTTGAGTTTCTGCAGTATCATATGTTGCAGACAAATGCCTCCCAACATTATCACGGGCATATGGAAATAGAACATCAGCAACAAATGTTATTGGAGTAGTAGTTCCCTCAATGTCAAGTACAATGCAACGCTGCAACCAAATAATTTGAAAAATAATAATGTTCACTTGATAAGACATAAATATTTGATAATAGATTACAACATTAACAGTACATTTCAAACCGCAAGGGCTTGGGTCCAACATAAATCACAAGTTCTATTAAGCCAGTATAACCCACATCAAAATTAAAATGCAGAGAATATAAGTAAGTTGAGGACATCGTTTTAATAACTTACTGGCAACGGTTCAATTCTGTTATTTGAATTATTCATGCCTGCCTTAACCTTGACATTTTGAATCGGGCCATGGTTTGGAGTAGACCAATCTAGGCCTATTTGATGAAGTTTGATAGCAGCATCAAACAGATAGTGATAACATTCAGCCTGAAAGATTAGAGAAATTTAAGTAAAGCTCCAAAAGGGAACATCAAAGCATTTTGTAAGGAATTGAGGATACATACACGCATACAGCTTGTTTTGGGCTCAAACCATACAAGTATAACTCTCTCAAATATATCATTTTATAATACTTAGGATTGTATAACAGCATAGAGCAGGAGTAGAGTATGTTGCATTGCATCAAACAACATTTTGTCTTGAAGGTCTGAAAGATCATTTACTATTGTGCTGCTCATATTATGTCTAATACAAAATTCAAGGTATCAAAAAGATCAGATATGCAAGGCAAACCAAGAAAAAAGGGTAAGAAACCCCACAAAAGTAGGCTTTCATTGAAAAAGCTACTCAAGCACTTATCAGTTATCATATATGTGGGGTCTTTGTTCTAAATTTTGAGGGGTGGGGATTCCAAGCTGCTGTATATCCCGAGATTTTCCTTGCTTAGCAAAATAAGACCAGTTTTAGGGTTCCATCAACAAAATTCCTAAGCTTTCTGCTACAGCGCCTTACAGAAAATGATATAGCAACAACAAGAGAGTCAGAAGGGGAATTGTGAAGGTTAATGCCCATTTCTACACCACATAGCTGATCTGCCAAAAAGTGCAATAATAGCAAAAACTAAACATCAAATAATAATAAGAAACTGGAAAGGGAATCTTTTAACAAGAGAACAAGAGAAGCCCTTTACATAGCTAAAGTTATTGCATCATTTTATCAATAGTTTGAATGGCTTCCCACATCAATTATCAATTGAGTTCCAGAAACAATTGCAGGTATCACTGAAATACTTGCAGCAGCTTAAGCTATGCCTGTGTTAACTTTGCTCTTCAACTTCACCATTAGTAGGAAATTATCATTTGACTCAATGATTAAGAATTTTAGATTCACTTCATATTTGCAGCATCTCCAAATAGCTAGCATAAAAACATTTGATGACAGATAACTTTTCTGATTGATCAGGTCCTTTATCACTAAAAATACAATCAAGATCATGTTATCAGTGTTAGATAATAATATAAATCATATCCTGGGACCTCACCTAAGAGCTTAAGCTTTTAGGTTGAGATGGTTCTTTGACATGGTATCAGAGTCTTGATGACCAAATGGTCTCAAGTTCGAATCTCACCATTCCCATTTATTTGATAAAAAATTAAGCACAAGGTAATGTGGGTCTGTGCAAGTTTCAAGCCCAAAGGGCTTTTACTTGAGGGGATGTGTTAGATAATAATATAAATCATATCCTGGGACCTCACCTAAGAGCTTAAGCTTTTGGGTTGAGATGGTTCTTTGACAATCAGCACATTTAAGCAAAGCAGACAATGATAACAGAACAATCGAATAAAAACTTAATATAAACTTATTGAAATTTCAGTGCAGGTGCCAACTTCATTTAGATCATTGACTAGGAGTCACAAACCTGGGTTTTGGCATTGATCCATGAGTCTCCCCATATATATATGCCATGATTGCGAACAAGCACAGCTGTGGTTTTTGGGTACGCTTCAATCTGAAAAACATGAATGCGTTTTAAGTAGTTCAGAGCATATCCCACTGAATAAACAAAAGAACTGGAGATCTTTAAGGTAAAAAAATCTCAAAGAACAGTAAAGGCATGTTCTAATTGGCAAGTTTGGGTTATGCCACTCATCAGTATAACAGTGAGCTACTGAAGTATAATCATCAAAAGATTACTGAAACAATCATCCATCATCAGAGCTACACAAGGAAAATGGCAGAAGGAAACAAGTAGATTTTTATCCTTCTACAAACACTACATGATGAAACCATAGATCTACACATAGTTGGGTCCAGTTCATAAGAAATATTTGATTATTTGCTCCCGCATTATCATTGTGTTCCACAGATGAGCATAGAAAGTCACACGTTAGAAACCAAGCAACAAATTGTAGATGCCAACAAATTAAAGAACACACAGCTTTAGCAAGAGAGTCTGTAAGCTCGTTTTCATAGGCAGTGTTCTCTATTATTGGGACAACAAGTTCGTCATAGTAGCCATGGCCTTGAATTCCTTTTATCATCTCCATATGAGTGATCTGTAAATGTAAAAAAAAAAAAAAAAATTCAGAAGCAAATCAACAAATGCAATGAAAAATGAATAGCGGTTGGAAAAAACAAATCATCTGATGTTGTGTGCAATGTTTAGTGATGCATGACTACAAGATCTGACTTTCCAGGATGCATAAACAACCAATCAAAATACAAACCCTCTTTTAACAAATTAATACAGCTAATAGCTGATACTCTGAGATGACAGTACTGTCACTTTTTCAGTAATAATGCCACAAAGAAAACCCACCATCTTGACTCAGGATGGCTACAATTGTAGGAGAAATTTATTTGGTTAACTTCACATAATCTATTAGAAACCTAATGCCACTATAGGTTCAAAAAATCTGAAAAATGACTACCCACTTTGATTCAATTGGTTGAATTTATAAGGTTTTCAACCCCTACCCATTTGCCTTACACCCCAGTAACAAAAAACTAAGGATTTTACATTTACTGATAGGATTATGCTGTGCTACTATCATCATTTAGTATGGTCGGAATGGCCTCTCGGATTGGAAAGCACTCGTTCATTTAACAGATATGTTACTTAAATGTAATCTGAAACAAAAATAAAATAAAATAAAATATTTTGCTGCATGTTTATATCTAATCTGTGTCCTTGTGCATTTGGATCACTGATGATTCATCCTGTTCTGGCATCACAAACCCACGCTTTCAACCAAGATAACATCCTCAATTGTCATCTTTCCCCGTGACTTAGAGAGCAAATGCTGAGTCCACATGTGCAATAAAATCATGGTCTATTTCTCAGATACAGGATTCCCCAAGGCTCCACGAGATAGATCTTGAAAATATCAAGGACAGAAGGTGGATATCTTTTGGTGGGGAGGGGTGTTAAGAAAACAACAGTTATAAATTTGAAAATTACAACCACATGTAAATTGTAAAAGAAAGACTTACCCGGAATTCTTTTGATAATGGATTGATCATTGTTACAAGACAGGATTCCATCCCATGACTGTGAATGACGGCTCCTGCATTACGCATGTCATATGCCTGCATTACACCACAAATAACTTTTAATTGTGACTCATGAAGAAAATGCAAAATTACTGTACTGATACATAAATGTATTATAGCTACTATCACAGTTAAGAATTCATAAAACCATGCTTTTTTCACTAATAAACCACTTTTTAAGATTTAAACGTTATTGATAACTCAAACTCCATTCCTTATGTGCTATCAAATGGAAGACATACTCGAGTAATTATTAGCTACTGAAAAAGAACACGAAACTGGTACCTTCAAGAAAAGTGGAGCGCAATCAGAACACTTGGGAGGCTTGTATGGGTAAGGTTTCGGAGATGGTGAAGACAATATAGACCCATTTGTAGCTAAGACATACATGTCCTCTGGTTCCATTCTCTCCTTCTGCACCCCTGCCCAATACAACAAATATTCAAGTTAGCTTCAATAAAATTACCAGCAATCAATAAAAAGCCATAGAAAATACGTACTAAGACCAAGAAAAAGCAAATTAAATTGACACAACCACGTGAGGAACTAAGCACATACACAGACAACTGGGCTCCAGTATCAAATACACAACAATAAAGAAGCAATAAAGCACAACATACAATCAAATTAAGGAGGGGAAAAACCAGAAAGCAAAACCACATAACCAGCCACAAACACTAACAAGACCAATCAAGAATCCATAAAAAAACAAACTTTTAACACATAAACCAACCCTTAAAAAAGCAAAAGAATCAAAACCTGAATATTAGTATTACCAGAAGGGGACATGAGGATAAGCTGTTGGCGCTTAGGGATAGAATCATCATGGGCCTTGATGGTGATGCTGCCACCGGTCCCAGAAACCCATCCAAGGGTGTAGAATTGTTTGCAAAGATCAGCTATTAACACCCTTGTGTCTTTAACTGCTTTGCTTTCCAAATAAGCCTGTGATGCCACCTTTGCTGCCGCCATTCCTCCTCCATTCACTGCCACTGCTGGTGGGGCTGCTGCCATTTGCTTGCTTTCTCTTTCTAGAGAGAGGATAAAAACAGAGATTCTAGAGAGAGAGAGACTCCTACTTTATTTAGTTTTTTGCTTGAATGTGCTAAAGTTTTGATCTTTTATGGCAGAGAGAGTGGTGGAGAATATGATTCTGCTGTTTAAGGTAAGTAAATTAATAATTACTCTGTGTTGACTCAGAGTATGAAGTTTTTGGGCCTTATTGGACCCCGAAGGGCTGCTAAAGTAAGGTATTATTTATTAGGTCAAACTAGATTATTTACATGCGAAAAAGATTTTTTAATATAAAAACATTTTTAATTATTAACATTATGTAAATGAAGTTTTCATATAGAAATAATATAATTATCTTTTTTTTTAATGTATTAATACTGTAGCAGTCATAAAATTATAATTTTTAAGTTTTTTTATTCCTATAAAATAGCATAATTATAAATGTTGCCAAATTTTTTATTATAGAAGTGGAAAAAATTATAGTTTTTAATTTTTATTATAAGAAAAAAAATTTATTATATTTTTTTTCTTG